>Ga0209902_100377_pt1 | contig 54155 bp, 48 predicted proteins | sample FECB27metaG_FD_188304 | JGI IMG/M metagenome (GOLD analysis project Ga0209902, IMG submission 188304) | Cyanobacterial communities from the Joint Genome Institute, California, USA - FECB-27 (SPAdes) (version 2) | ecosystem: Environmental > Aquatic > Thermal springs > Hot (42-90C) > Microbial mats...
ACCTGAGCTACGAAGCAAGGGAACCAAGCTTCCAAGCGCTTCTAATCGAGCGAACTTATACCGTGGAGTTGAGCTTGCCCATATTTACGGACTAATGCCCAGATATGCTTCGGTTTTTAGAAGCGGTAAGTACTTGGGAACTTTGAGCAGGATTTTAACCTCTACTCATTTTATTTATAGCAGTGCTAAATCATTTGTGAAAAACAAGATCCCCGACTTCTTAAAGAAGTCGGGGATCTGTGTCTCTCAATTTTCATAAATCTGCGGAGGATTGCTATATGTAAACATTTAAGAGAAAGAATGAAATAAAAATCAATAATAATCAATTCAGTAATGTGCTTAGAAATCTTATTTTTTGGAATTTTTACACACAGCAATCACAGGTACCAAGGCAGTATAAGAGCTAACCTGGTACATGATTCATTTCAAAGCCTTAATCAAAGCTTTGATCCCAATTAAACAACTTTTCTTAAAGCCTTCATAGATTCTACTTGATTTTTAGTGTCTTGTTTGGTAACTTTGGTTATGCTACTCAACCTGGGTACGTGACCGTACTCGGTTGTCGCTTTTTACTAAAATACGTATATACGTATATACGTAAGAAAGCGATCGCAACGAAAAAAACCTCTTGATACCGTGATTGGGTGTGTCTCATTTTTGCTATCGGTCGCAATGAGGTTATGGGGTATCTACCGGATTTTCCACAGGTGAAAATTCATTCTTCTTGAATACCTACTTTTTTGGAGGGCTGTGGTGCTTACACTGACTGCCCTAAATCTGTAGTGTAAATTTGATGATTCACTAAGCGCATACTTTTTAGTGTGAGCGAGGATAGATCCAGTTAAGTTATGTAATTTATGAATAGGCAATAAAATAGCAACTTAGTGTTTGTTTGAGCTACATATGTTGGGGTAAATCTACTAGTAAACCTACGCTTTGAGGCAAAGTAGGTGACAAGGGCAGAATTTTGAATAGACAGGTTTTCTTTTTTAAGACGGAAAAGCAAAATTCATATGGGTTGTCCACATCTTGAATGTGGGTAATGACAAAATATGATTCATCCGCTACATATACCTCTAAATGTATAGTAAATTATTTAATATAGGATGTTGAAATCATTACAGTATCAAGCTGGACAACTCAGTGATTTGCTAGAGGATCTACAAAGTACAGGGGCTAGTGGCTCTGTTTGGATCAATGCAATTGTAAATTCTGAGCAAAAGCCAAGATTGCGTGTTGTCTTTTTGAACAACGGCAAGATTGTTTACGGCGGGTCAAAAAGAGTTAATAATCAAGAACTTGCTAGAAGAATTGGGATTAAGTTAAGTCATGACTGGGCTAACGTTGCTGTTGGATATGCAGCGCAAAAATTACAAAATCCATCATCTTTTCGAGAACTTTTAGAGCAAATCGTGCGGATACGAGTGTTTAAGTGGGAAGAGATTGAAACCTGTATCCATACTGAATTTGTGCAAGTGTTAGAACAAACATTACCTTATCCAGGAAAATTAGAGTTAGATCCCACAGTTGAGATTGACCTAAGTTATGGAAAAGATGCTCACGGTTTGGAATGGAAGAAACTGATCCAAGATGTTGCTCATCGCCAGCACCAATGGACTGCACTTGCTCGTGTTATTCCCAGCATGGAGGCGATTCCTCAACTGTTACCAGGTTGGCGAACAGTAAAAACAAGCATTGCGCAGCAGGATTTATACAAATGGGTGGATGGTAGGCGATCGCTCATAGACATCGCCGAACAATTAGACGAAGACCCTCTGAATCTAGCACAAAGCTATAGGTCGTGGGTAGCATCGAACTGGATAACTTTTGGACAGCACACACCTGTGGTTCAAACAGTTTCTCATGTTGAAGAGCAACGCCCAGTTATTCTGAGTGTTGATGACAGCCCTGTGGTGCAGATTTTAATCAAGCGGGCTTTGGGAGAACGTTATCAAGTTCTTTTTTCAGATAACGCTTTGCAAGCGCTGAGTTTGATGAATACCAATCCTATTGCACTGTTGCTGTTGGATGTCACTATGCCAGATATTGACGGTTTAGAATTCTGCCGTACAGTACGCAGTATTGCGAAATTCAAGAATTTACCCATTATTATGGTCACGGCACGAGATAAATTCTCTGATAAACTTCGAGGTCAAATTGCTGGAACAACTCATTATTTAACCAAGCCATTTGAACCTCACCATTTACTTGAAGTTGTGGGAAAATTTGTGGGCGAAAGACGAGAAACTTTAAAAACTGTCTCTTACAAATATAACTTTCGATAACAAAGTTTTGCAAGCTTTTCAGTTTACTTTTGTATTATTACCTATCCTTTTATTATATAAAATTGTATTCAAATAAGTATCATATGACCATTGACAGTTAATTGTTAACAGTCAACATCAAGAGTAGAAAACTGCAATGGAAAACAAAAAATACCTGACATTTCGTATACATGATTTGCACTATGGAATCGAAGCAGCGCTGGTTGAAGAAATTTTCCCGCTTCCGGAACTGATACCCATTGTTGAAGCAAGTACCGATATTATCGGTATCCTCAATTTGCGGACGCAAATTGTGCCAGTAATACATCTTGATTGGCTTCAAGGATATCTCCCGAAAGTTTGCTATCTTAGCGACTACATCATTATTTTAGGGTGGGAGGGCTTGCAAATTGGCATACTAGTTCACCTGGTAAACGAAATGTTAGAACTAGATGATGAAGTCATTGAAACAGCGCCTGATGATGGATTTATTTGTGATATCAACACGACATTTCTTACTGGTATCGCCAATCTAGATTCAGAAACAATTTTTTTGCTTGATTCCAAGAAATTAGTTCGTCAACCAGATATTTTAGTCACCTTGATTTGGGATGCACAAAGCCAGTTGGAGATGATAACAGGTGATGAGCAACAACAAAATTATCACGAATACCAACAGATTGAGGAATTCCAAACACCAAACTTCTACGACTTATATTCTCCCCATGCGACTCCTGAAGAAAGAGCTATTTTCCGACAGCGGGCGGAGAATCTCAGGCAATCATTAGAAGACTTAGAGGTGACAAACAAGCTGATGCCTTTAGCAGTGATTGGCATTGGTGACGAGTACTATGGGCTAGACTTAGAACTGGTGCGGGAATTCACTGATATTGACAATTTGACACCAATTCCCTGTTGCCCAAACCATATTGTTGGCAATATGAATTTGCGTGGAGAAATTGTCACCTTAGTTGATATTCGGAATGTTTTGAATTTGCCAATCACCCCGATTAGAGTTGGTTCTAAAGCAGTGGTGGTTCAAGTTGATGATATTGTTGCCGGATTGCCTGTCGATAAAGTTTTGGAGGTGGTTAATCTCAACCCTGCTGAAATCAATCCTTTGCCCACAATAAAACTCACGGGCGATGCACAGTACCTTCAAGGAATAGCTTTCTTTCAGGAAAAAATGCTGATTGTCCTAGACTTACCTAAAATCCTGACTCAAGGAGGACTGGTAGTGAATGAACAAATTTAGTGTGAGCGACAATTCGTATTAAGTATAACTCATTCATATTGGCTGAATTCTCAATGAATTTATAAATAGATATCACCTAGAAGGATATGAACATATGTTGGCAAAATTAAAGTTAAGAGGTCGAATTTTATTGGGATATTCATTCCCGCTATTCTTATTGATAGTGATTAGCGGTCTGGCTTTTGGAAATTCTCGAAAACTTGATATATCCTTGAAACAAATAGAAGATACTAAGACCGCATCTCAAGCAACAGGCAAAGCAGCATTGGGTATATCAACAACCGAACGGGCAATGCGTGGTTTGCTGATACTTAATAATGAAAAATCTTTCATAGAATCCGCTGACACGGCAATCTCTCAATACGAAAGCTCGCTTGTAGCTGCTGAAAAGGTTGTTGTGAATCCGCAGCAAAAAGAGCGGTTGAAAAAACTTCGTGAACTTGGGGAGCAACTCAAAAAAATTGACCTAGAGATAATTAGTTTAATACAAACAGGTAAGAAAGATGAAGCAAGAAAAAAATTTGAGACGTTAAAAAGTAGAGAGCTTGTTCAAAATTTTGAAACGTTGCAAAATGAGTTTGAACGGGAGCAAGACAAAATTATTCAAGCATCGATTAACGAAGTCAAACAGGCAACTGTCTTGATACAAATTATTGCCGGTTTGGGTACATTGCTAGCTGCCTCTATTTCCCTAGTCATTTCTTATGCTCTCTCGTCGAGTATTGCTAAGACAATCCAAGACGCCTCAAATGCGGTTGCATCTTCGACAAAAGACATTACGAGCACAGTCAACGAACAGGAACGCACCATCTTGCAGCAGTCTTCCTCAGTGAATGAAACCACAGTTACTATTGAGGAAGTGGGAACTTATTCGCTCCAATCCGCCCAAAAAGCCGAAATTTCTGCCTCTGGAGCGCAGAAAGCCTTAGATCTGGCTGAGTCAGGAACGAAAACAGTGGGTGTGGCGATGGACGGTATTTCGGAACTAAAAGACCAGGTGATTGCGATCGCCAACCAAATTGTTCGTCTTTCTGAGCAAACAGGACAAATCACCACAGTTTCTGACATCGTCGCAGATTTGGCAACCCAAACAAATATGTTGGCTCTCAACGCAGGCGTAGAAGCAGCGCGTGCGGGTGAGCAAGGCAAAGGCTTTGCCGTCGTGGCTGGCGAAATTCGTAAACTGGCTGATCAAAGCAGGAAATCAGCTGACCGAATTCATATTTTGGTCAACGAAGTGCAAGCAGCAATTAACTCCACTATCATGGTGACTGATGAAGGCACCAAAAAAGCGACCCAAGGAATCAGGTTAGCTGAAGAAACAGGTGATGTGTTCATCAATATCGCTGATGCTATTAATATGGTGTTCCTTAACAACCAAGAGATTGCCATGACAGCTAAACAGCAGGCTGTTGCGGTGCAAAGGGTTGTCGCAGCGATGAATGCTATCAACTTAGAAGCAAAAGAAACAGCCCTTGGCATCTCCCAGGTGAAAGAAGCTACCGAAGACCTCAGTGAAGCGGCTCAGAATCTTCAGGCTATGCTGTAACAAAACGAAACAAAATCATTCATCAAAACAGCTTTAAAGCCATGATGATAGAAGACGAAGAACTGCGATCGCTGTACAAAGCAGCCAGTGCCGAACGCATACAGAAAATCGAAGCAGGGTTGCTGCATCTCGAAAAAAATCCCCAAGACAAGGCCAAACTCGAAGGATTACTCCGAGAAACCCACTCCCTCAAAGGTGATTCCCGGATGTTGGGGGTCAAAGATGTGGAAACCCTCACCCACCAAATCGAAGAAATTCTGGGGTCCGTTAAGCAGGGTGAGCGAGTTTTTACTTCCCAACTCTACGAATGCCTTTCTCAAGGACTGGATGCTATTCGTAAAATTGCCCATGAAGCCGTTACCGGACAACCAGCAGGAGTCAGCGTCTTCCATATCCTAGCTCAACTGATGAGAGGTGAGTCTAGTGATGCATGGTCGGAAATTCCAGAAACCGTACCAGAAAACATCACTGAATCAGAGGAGGATTCCTCAACCTTCTCCTTTGCACAGTCCTTGGTCTTCGATGATGCCGAATCAGAGGAAGATTCCTCAACCCTGGCAGAACCACAAAAGGTGTTAAATGATGCAGTTAAAATTGGTGAATCCACGGTAGCAAACGCAGATACTATTGCGGCTGAAAGCGACTACCAAATTGACACTATCCGCGTTGAATCCCAGAGGCTCGATAAGCTGTTGACACAAGTGGGTGAACTGGTGGTTACCAAAAGTCAGATTGCAGACCAACTTGTTGAAATTGAGGAAATGATCACCCTGTGGGAAGAGTTGAACCGACAAGCCTTTGTGATCCGTCAAGCATACAGAGATCTAGAGCGACGCGGGCTAGGTAATCAACTGCAACAGATGCAAAATTCCTGCTCCTTAACAGAAAACCGCCTTAAGGAACTGGGAGAGTATCTCAATCGACTCCAGAAGAAAGCGTTTGATTATACTGCCAGACTCGAAATCATATCCAACGAACTTCAGTCGGGAGTCACCTCTTTGCGACTACTGCCATTATCCACAATTTTTCATCTGTTTCCTCGCACCGTGCGAGATTTGGCTAAGCAGCAAGGCAAAGAAGTTGATCTTCACATCGAAGGTGAACAGATTAGTGTAGACAAGCGGATTATTGAAGAGATGAAAGACCCGCTGATGCACATCCTCCGCAATGCTATAGATCATGGCATCGAAACACCCCAAGAGCGTTTAAAACTTGGCAAGCCCCCTACAGCAACAATTCACTTGAGGGTGTACCAAACTGGCAACACCGTGAGTATTGAAGTTTCAGATGATGGGCGCGGTTTGGATATCGAAGCTATTAAACTAGCAGCGATGCGCCGTGGGATTCGCTCTGAAGCAGAACTGGCAGGTATGTCAACGGCGGAGATTCAGGCATTGATATTTGCCCCTGGTTTCTCCACCCGCACAGCAGTCACTGAGATTTCCGGCAGAGGAGTCGGTTTGGATGTCGTGCGTGCCAACGTCGAACGACTCAAAGGAACCATCCAGGTAGAATTTACACCCAGCAAGGGATGTTTATTTCGCATCACAATCAGTAGCATATTCGCAACGACCCATGTCTTGATTGTGCAGGTGAACCAAAATTCCTATGCCATCCCTGTAGAATTTGTGGAAACAATGCTGTTGGTTTCTCCTCAGGAAATCTTTGCGGTGGAAGGGAGCCAAACCTTCCCCTTCCAAGGACAGCCTGTTTCAGTTGCTTGGCTTGCAGATTTATTAGGCTTACCTGTCAAAGTACCTGCATCAACCCAAGCTTTGAACGTTGGCATCAAAAGTATTCCCTGTGTTATTCTCCAGCTTGGTTCCGAGCGTTTGGGACTGCTAGTAGACACTGTATTGGAGCTACAGGACATTGTCTTGAAGCCACAGAGTCATTTGCTCAAGAGAGTTTGCAATATATCCGGTGCCACAATTCTCGGTACGGGAGAAGTTTGCATGGTGCTCAATCCTCCAGATTTGTTCAAGTCAGCCAAGAAGACAGTTGTTTCTATTACAGTTAAGGAGTTAAGCGAAAAAGCACAAATCAAACAGAAAATTCTTCTGGTTGAAGATTCCATTCCCATTCGTACTCAGATGAGGCGGATTTTGGAAACTGCTGGTTACGAAGTTACTGCTGCTGTAGACGGTCAAGATGGCTTTGACAAACTCAGGGAAAGCAAATTCGATGCCGTGATCTCGGACATCCAAATGCCAAATGTGGACGGGCTGGAACTGACTGCTAAAATTCGCCAATTACCAGAATACAAGGAATTGCCTGTCATTTTGGTGACAACGATGGCATCGGAGGAGGACAAGCGCCAAGGCGCACAGGTCGGAGCAAACGCTTACATCACCAAAGGCGAGTTCGAGCAAGGAGAGTTTTTAGATACATTAAGGAAGTTCGTATAAATGAGTATACGCCAAAAGAAAGTGGTTCTGGTTGAGGATTCCCCTATTGCTCTGGAAATTCTTCAACGATTACTAAATTCCTCACCAGAGGTCGCTGTGGTCGGTACAGCACGCGATGGTGAGGAGGGTCTGGAAGTGATTACCAAGACGCAGCCGGATGTGATTTGTACAGACCTGATGATGGAAAATATGGATGGTCTGGAGTTGACCAAGCGTGTCATGGCTCAAGACCCGCGACCAATTTTGGTGATTAGCAATTTTGTCCAAAACACCGACATCGACACTATCTTTCGTCTGTTGCAAGCTGGTGCTGCAGATGTTTTCCCCAAACCAACCACTGGTTCGCCGACTGACTATGAGAAAATTAAAGCAGCGTTGATTGCCAAAATTAAAGTCCTTTCGAGTATGAATGTGGCTGCCAAACCGCAACAACAAAAACAGCCGTTGACTCCTCCTGGGTCGCCGACAACATCTGGGTCGTCCTTAAAAACTGAAACACCAGTAACAAATGTGGCACTTTCCTACCGGGTGATCTGTATAGGGGCTTCCACACGAGGTCTTCAACCTATCCAAAAGATTCTGAGCAAACTGCCGGCTGATTTCCCATTGCCGATTATTTGTACCCTGCACGTAGGTGAAGGCGTTTTGTCAAAATTGGTGGATTGGTTGTCCTCCCAGTGTAAGTTGAGAATCAAAGTTGCTGAAGTTGGTGAGTCCCCTGAACCAGGAACAGTTTATTTTGCTCCAGAGAAGAATCATCTTGAATTAGACTCAAAAGGCAAGTTTATTTATTCAAGAGCTGTACCAGGAGAAAAGCATTGTCCCTCGATTACAGTTATGTTTAAATCTATGGCTAGCTTCTATGGCAAAACAACCGCTGGGGTTTTATTAACTGGGCTTGGTCATGACGGTGTACAAGGCTTACAGGCAATTTCTCAAGTAGGAGGTCTGACAATCGCCCAAGATGACAATGGTGTGGCGTTTGGCATGGTGAAAGAGGCACTGGCACTCGGTGCTGCTCAACATTTGCTTCCCATTGAAGACATCGCCCCTTTCTTACTCTTATTTTCTTTGAACAAATAGTTAACAACCCAACCAAGTCTTGATAACGTCAAGAAGACTGGAACCACCCCAAATTAACGCAAATAAAATTGAGGTAGTTAGAATTGCACCCATCACACAAAGGACTAAACCACTGAGACTAATAGCACCATCATCTTCTAGCAAACCAAAGCCAGTCACGAAAATTCCCATTGCGGGTAGAGTATTTGTTCCCGCAATGGGAATCATCATCGAAATTGCCATCAGGGCGATCGCACTGCCAATCGTCACTTATTAGCCAGAATGTGCCTAGACCGTTTTAGCGCCTAAGTTCTGCATATCTCAATGAAACGTAAGTATTCGAGTGAACTAAGATATGTAATACTAATTGTTAGATTATCTAACTAAAAAAGGCAAATTTCATCCGTGGTGCAACTGACTATCACTGAGGCTGCATTGCAGGCGTACGACCTCAGTCGCAAGTTTGGCAAATTTACTGCAGTCGATGCCTTAAGTTTCACTATAAAAGTCGGTGAAGTGTTTGGCTTGCTCGGACCGAACGGTGCAGGCAAGAGTACAGTAATTAAGATGTTGACAACTCTGCTGCCCCCTAGTTCAGGACAAGCAGTCATAGCTGGATTTGATGTTACTCATCAAGCGCCAGCAGTGAGGCGAGTCATTGGTTATGTTCCCCAAGCACTTTCTTGTGATGGCAATTTAACAGGTTATGAAAATCTGCTGATTTTTGCCAAGCTGTATGATATTCCCCGGTCAAAACGCGAACATCGAATCCGGGAGGCTCTATTATTTATGGGTTTGCAGGATGTCGCCCACAGACTAGTGCGAAACTACTCTGGTGGCATGATCCGCAAGCTGGAAATTGCTCAATCGATTCTGCATCAGCCTAAAATTCTGTTTCTTGACGAGCCAACTGTAGGACTAGACCCGATAGCACGCAATCAGGTGTGGGAGCTTGTGCAACAACTCCTTGAGAATTATGGCACGACTGTACTGTTAACCACTCACTTTTTAGAAGAAGCAGATAGCTTATGTGACCGAGTGGCAATTATGCATCGAGGCAAAATCGTTGTAACTGGTACACCCGCAGAATTGAAAGCTTCTTTGGCTAAGAGTAATGCAACTTTAGATGATGTGTTTATCCACTACACAGGTGACCAACTAGCATCAGGAGTCAGCTACCATGAGACATCGAGAATCAGACGCGCTGCACGTCGCTTGGGCTAACGGACGACCCTCTCGTTCAGCAAATTTACTGGCTGCCATTTCCGACTTGATAACAAAGACACTCGTGATTGTCGAGCTGGAAGTCCGCAAGCTATGGCATGATCCAAGCGATATATTTTTGCGTACAGCGCAACCTGCATTGTGGCTTCTTATTTTCGGACAAGTCTTTAGCCGCATTCGTGCCATTCCCACCAATGGCTTGCCATATCTCGACTTCATGGCTGCTGGAATTTTGGCTCAAAGCGTGCTATTTATGGCAATTTTCACAGGTGGTATGGCAATTATTTGGGAAAAAGACTTAGGAATTGTTCATAAATTCCTGGCTAGTCCTACTCCCCGGGTAGCTATGGTACTAGGCAAATCTCTATCTTCTGGGGTGCGAAGTCTACCTCAGATAGTCATTATTTATGGATTATCACTGCTGTTGGGTGTCAAATTGAATTTCAATCCGCTCGCCATTATGGGAGTTGTGCTGATTGTAGTTATGGGAGCAGTCTGTTTCTCGACCTTTTCACTGATCATTGGATGTCTTGTGAAAACAAGAGAACGCTTTACAGGGATTGGGCAGTTAATGACTATGCCATTGTTTTTTGCCAGTAATGCGATCTACCCCATTTCGCTGATGCCAAAATGGTTGCAGATGATTTCACACCTTAATCCGTTAACATATCAGGTTGATGCTCTTAGAGGTACAATGCTGGCAAATGGCACAAGCACATATGGGTTTGCTGTAGACTTTACAGTTCTGCTAGTTGCAATTGTGGTCATGACAGTCATTAGTGGACGGCTGTATTCACGCGTGGTTATGTAACTTACAGCTATTTTCAGGTAAATAAACCACATTTGCCGTAGGGGCACAGCATTGCTGTGCCCTTACAGTGTGGTTCAAATACGTAAAAACTGGTGTAATTGCGCGCAGACTCATACGATTTTTTCTTTGCCTTCAGTCCTAAGTCACTGCAAGTAAAGAGCGTTTTTCTTGACCGAAATTTGTATATCGTAGGTAAAGCATCTGCTCTACCTATGATTTTGCTGTCTTCTGATTGTATCTAAATAGGTAGCAGCAGAGGTTAAGAGATTGTTATCTCTAAGATAGAATGACAACTTTGCATCGTTAAACTTGCAATGAGTTAGGAAAAATAACAATAAAATGGGCTTAGAGCAAACTTCTCAAAAAACAACCTCAAAAGATTGTGCGGCTAAGGTGATGGAAACAATTCCATTGGTTATGCGAGCAATCCGAGCAGATATGCGTGCTATAGGCTCTACTACGTTGTCTGTCCCTCAATTCCGGACGCTCGCATTTTTGGATCGCAACCCTGGTGCTTCACTTTCTGGCCTTGCTGAACACTTGGGAGTGACTCGTGCGACAGCATCAGCAACTATAGAGCGGCTTGTTCAGCGCAACTATGTCCATCGCAATGATCACCCTCAAGAACGGCGGCGTGTTGTCCTTAAGCTGACGGAAGACGGGCTGCATCACTTGGAACAAGCTCGCAAACAAACTCGCGATCGCATTGCTGATCTCTTCACTCACCTCACACAAGAACAAATTCTTCAGATCGAAGAAGGATTGATTTTATTAAAGCAAGTGTTTGAACAAACTGTAGAACAGAAACAAACTGACTATATAGACTCTCCTTAACCTGATTGCAAGTACACAAATATATTGACAACGAATGGTTAGAAAGCTAATAGTTAGACAGCTAGGGAAAAAAGACTACGAAGTTTTTTGACGGCAGAACTAACCCAAGCAGGTTGAGACACCAAAAAATAAGAATATGAACGGCAACTCAAAGCAATTGCATCTACCTCAGCCATCATCAGGAAAGTGGTGGGCAATGTTGGGTGTTGGTCTGGGTGTACTAATGTTTACTATAGACACCAGTATTGTCAACATTGCTCTTCCCACTTTGGTGCAGGTATTCCACACAAGCTTTGCCACCATACAATGGGTCGTCTTGAGCTACTTGCTTGTCGTGACTGCGTTAGTATTGGGTGCAGCTCGTCTCGGGGATATGTTCGGAAAGAAACAGCTGTATCTCGGAGGATTGGTGCTGTTTACTGTGAGTTCGCTTTTGTGTGGACTTGCACCTGGAGACTACTGGCTGATTGGGTTTCGCGCACTGCAAGGACTGGGAGCCGTGATGATTTCAGCGCTGGGAGCGGCAATTGTTACCGAGGTTTTTCCAAGTTCAGAACGCGGGCGGGCGCTGGGTATCATTGGCGCGGTTGTCTCTTTGGGTATTGCCCTTGGTCCTACAGTCGGGGGATTGCTGATTGGGCTTTCTGGCTGGCGCAGCATCTTTTTGGTGAATCTGCCGATAGGGATATTCGCCAGCTTTGTCGTAGTCCGCAGTGTTCCTGCAGGTAAGAGCAACTCAACCAAACAAAAGTTTGATGGGCTAGGGGCACTGATTATGACTTTGACCTTGGTTTGCTTCGCCGTTGGGATGACAGCCGGACAAAATCAGGGCTTTGGTAGTATTGGGGCACTGGCGTTGCTTGCGATCGCCATCCTTGGCTTGATAAGTTTTTTATGGCTTGAAACGCGCATCCAACAACCCATGCTAGACTTGCAGCTGTTTCGCAATCTGCAGTTTAGCCTCAGCTTGTTATCAGGCTTGCTAGTGTTTATCGTGATTGCAGGCGTGATTTTTATTGCTCCTTTCTTTCTTGAGTTAGTTCTCCACTATTCCACCCAACAAGTAGGGTTGTTGCTGGCGGTGTCGCCTGTGTTGGGTGGTATCGTCGCCCCCTTTTCTGGGAATCTATCAGATAGATTTGGACCGCGTATCATCAGCTTGATTGGGTTGCTGTTGATGACAGTTGGATGTCTTGGCATCAGTACCTTCAATGCTCAGTTGACAGAACTCGGTTATATTGTACGGGTTGCGCCCTTTGGCATTGGGCTGGGAATGTTTCAATCACCCAACAATAGCGCTATTTTGGGCGAGGTTCCTCCAGAACGTCTGGGTATTGCTTCCGGGTTGATGTCTTTATCCCGGACTTTAGGACAAACCACAGGATTATCAGTCATGGGAGCTTTGTTTGCAGTGCTGACTCTCTCCCAGTCCTCTGCTGTTGATGTCACAGCTGCACCTGCTGAAGCACTGGTGTTTGGTCTCCAGAGAACCTTTCGGATCGCAGCAATCGTTTTGTTTACCGCAGCAGTACTCGTTGCTTTCCTCTGGAGAACAGGTGGGCGCGAGCAAAAAGCGTCAAGTAGATGAGATAATAAGTATAATGCACTTACTTTTGCGCTTATAGTTCTTTAGCTTGAGAAACAGATACCTAAGAGTCCTAAAATTATTCTGGAGCACTGCCATAGAGGCTGAGCTGGAGTATCGTATCAACTTCCTGTTAGCAACCTTGAGCAGCTTGGGTAATCTTGCAGGTAGTCTCTTTGGGCTATTCTTGTTTTATGGTAACGGCTACACCTTTTCAGGGTGGTCATGGGAAGCAGCTTTGGTAGTTTTGGGAATTTTTACCCTGCTGCAAGGTTTTTCTGCAACTTTCCTTGCCCCAAACCTGAATAGCATTGTCCGCCACGTACAGGAAGGTACACTGGACTTTGTGCTACTCAAACCCATCCGCAGCCAGTTTTGGCTTTCCACCCGTACCGTCTCACCTTGGGGACTCCCGGATGTAGTTTTTGGGAGTATCATAATTGGCTACGCAGGTAGAAAACTCGGTTTAGGAATAGACGACTACCTCATCAGTGCAATTCCTCTGAGTTTTGGCTTGGTCATTCTTTATAGTCTGTGGTTCATGTTAGGAGCCACGAGTATTTGGTTCGTCAAAATTTACAACGTCACCGAAGTGCTGCGGGGTTTTTTGGAAGCTGGGCGATACCCGATGGTAGCCTATCCTACTGCATTCCGCTTTTTCTTCACGTATGTTGTTCCTGTAGCTTTTTTAACGACTATACCTGCGGAAGCGATGCTGGGTAGGGGTCAAATCGGTTGGATAGTAGGCGCGGGTGTGTTGGCGATCGCACTGTTTTTTGTTTCCTCCAGGTTTTGGCGGTTTGCCTTGCGGTTTTATACCAGTGCTTCGAGTTAGAAAGTGGTAACTACTAATTCGGAATGTCTTAAATGCTGCAACTTTTCGTATAACAGATGCATCGAACTGAGAATAAGCTGTTGTGCATTTAGTTTGCACAATTTGGGCGGGCAAGATGCCATTGGTGTCAACTTAAGGTGAAAACCTTGTCATTACGTTACATTATGCCTTATCCTACTCGCCCACAATTGTCGCTTCACCCCACCCCGGTTTTGTCTTGCGCCAAAACCTCCCCTCCCCTTACCAAGGGGAGGGGTAAGGGGTGGGGTAAAACCAATGTGGAATTAATGGTTAAACGTGATTGTTGACACGTATGGCAAGATGCCCACCCCACAAGAATTTGATTAAAAGATGATGTGCAAATTGTAGGATTTTCAGCTTAAAACCACTCAGTTTGCGAACCAAAAACCTGTTAACTACTTGAATAAAGGGCGCGTGATTGCGATCGCCTCACGAATGCGCTCTGCCCAATCGCCCGTTTCAGTTCTCTTACAAATTAGCAAGCAGAAATTACGAATACGTGATTTTATGCCAAAGCATAGGCGATCGCGAGCATCAACAGAAAAAAGAAAGCTGATGCTTAGGGAGTACCAAAAAATAAATTATCCATTATGTAGGGTGGGTTAGGCGCACGACAGTTGAGGTTTTACATACAGGAGTAAAGTGCGCCGTAACCCACCATTCTTCGCTGCATCACTACAAATTGGAGATTTTTTTAATTGGAAGTCCCTTAACCCGCAACGATTTCCATTTACTGTGACAGAGTTTACCGGAAATCAGCGGATTGTTTCAATAGCTTTGCCGGAATTAAACCTGATTGCCCAGCAGGTATTATCAGTGTAACGCCTACGGGCTTCATCCTCGCTTTGCACTTGCTACGGGTTTGATGGATGCATCAACTGCTCTACCTCCACTGCTTCTTTTTGTAAATCCAACTCTCGGTAGATTTGCAGACTTTGAGATAAAAACTGAGTAGCAATTGGCTCTGCATCAGGCTGATTTTGTTGTGTACGTTTTTGGTAAATTTCGCCCAATAGCTTGAGTGCTGCGGCTTCCTGTTTGCGGCGGTTATACTCATGAAAGATTTGCAGACATTCTTGAGCGATTTCTTCCGCACGGTTGAGATTTTGTAAAACTTCCACCTCTAAATAAGCACGAGCCATATCGAGAGCTGCATTGGCTCTATCCACTGTTTGCCCTAGTTCAGTAAGATAAGTTAAGCCAGTGTGGTAGTATTGCTCGAACAGGACGACTTGTTCTTGTATTGATGAGTCGTCGCTAGGTAAGAAATGTAGGCGTTCTGAGTAGAGTAAACCGAGAATGGTGTAGTCGTAAGCTAGATGATACTTATAATCGCCTGTCGTATTAAATTGAATTGCTTGCCGAATATTATTTTCAGCTTGTGTTAATAGATTGAGAGCTACAACGTTATCTTGATAAGTTTTAGCTAAAAGTGTTTGAGCATAACCAAATCTCCTAAGAGTCTGAGCTAAATTATTTTCTCGACCTAAGTGTTGGCAAAGTCCCTTGCTTTGTTGATAGTAGTTGATTGCTTGCTCATATTTACCCCACCCTTGATAAATCCTACCTAACTGAAAGTGAGCACCGGCTATTCCGACTTGGTCACCCAACTGCTGACGAATGGCTAAGCATTGGTTTTCGCATTCAATAGCTTGCTCATACTTCCCCCATTCTCTGTAGCAAACAGCCAAATTGTACCACTGGTTAGCTACATCCTTATCTCGACCTAACTGTTGGTAACGTTCCTGGCTTTGTTCATAGGAACTTATTGCTTGCTCGTATTTCCCCCACCCTTGATAAATCCTACCTAACTGATTGTAAGCATTGGCTATACTAGCTTGGTCATCCAACTGCTGACGAATGGCTAAGCATTGGTTTTCGCATTCAAGTGCTTGCTGATATTTCCCCGATTCTCTGTAGCAATCAGCCATCCAGTACCACAGGTTGGCTACATCCTTATCTCGACCTAACTGTTGGTAACGTTCCTGGCTTTGTTGATGGTAGTGGATTGCTTGTTCGTATTTACCCCACCCTTGATAAATCTTACCTAACTGATTGTAAGCACTGGCAATACTAGCTTGGTCATCCAACTGCTGACGAATAGCTAAGCCTTGGTTTTCGCATTCAAGTGCTTGCGAATACTTCCCCCAGTCTCTGTAGCAATCAGCCAACCATAACCACAAGTCAGCTACATCCTTATCTCGACCTAAGTGTTGGTAAAGTTCCTTGCTTTGTTGATAGGAATTGATTGCTTGCTCGTATTTGCCCCACCCTTGATAAATCCTACCTAACCGAAAGTAAGCATTGGCAATACTAGCTTGGTCATCCAACTGCTGACGAATAGCTAAGCCTTGATTTCCGCATTCAAGTGCTTGCGAATACTTCCCCCAGTCTCTGTAGCAATCAGCCAACCATAACCACAAGTCAGCTACATCCTTATCTCGACCTAAGTGTTGGTAAAGTTCCTTGCTTTGTTGATAGTAATTGATTGCTTGCTCGTATTTGCCCCACCCTTGATAAATCCGACCTAACTGATTGTAAGCAAGGGCAATTCTGACTTGGTCATCTAACTGCTGACGAATGGCTAAGTCTTGGTTCTCGCATTCAACGGCTTGCGAATATTTCCCCCATTCTCTGTAGCAAACAGCCATCCAGTACCACTGGTTAGCTACATCCTTATCTCGACCTAAGTGTTGGTAAAGTTCCTGGCTTTGTTGATAGGAATTGATTGCTTGCTCGTATTTGCCCCACCCTTGATAAATCCGACCTAACTGATTGTAAGCAAGGGCAATTCTGACTTGGTCATCTAACTGCTGACGAATGGCTAAGCATTGGTTTTCGCATTCAAGTGCTTTCTCATATTTTCCCCATTCTCTGTAGCAATCAGCCAAATTGTACCACAGGTTAGCTACATCCTTATCTCGACCTAACTGTTGGTAACGTTCCTTGCTTTGTTGATAGGAACTTATTGCTTGCTCGTATTTCCCCCACCCTCGATAAATAATTCCTAACTGATTGTAAGCACTGGCTATACTGGCTTGGTCATCTAACTGCTGAAGAATGGCTAAGCATTGGTTTTGGTATTCAAGTGCTTGCGAATATTTCCCCGATTCTCTGTAGCAATCAGCCAAATTGTACCACTGGTTAGCTACACCCTTATCTCGACCTAAGTGTTGGTAAAGTTCCTTGCTTTGTTCATAGGAACTTATTGCTTGCTCGTATTTGCCCCACCCTTGATAAATTCTACCTAAGTGATTGTAAGCACTGGCTATACTGACTTGGTCATCTAACTGCTGAAGAATGGCTAAGCATTGGTTTTGGTATTCAAGTGCTTGCGAATATTTCCCCGATTCTCTGTAGCAATCAGCCATCCAATTCCACTGGTTGGCTACACCCTTGTCTCGACCTAAGTGTTGGTAAAGTTCCTTGCTTTGTTCATAGGAACTTATTGCTTGCTCGTATTTGCCCCACCCTTGATAAATTCTACCTAAGTGATTGTAAGCACTGGCTATACTGACTTGGTCATCTAACTGCTGAAGAATGGCTAAGCATTGGTTTTGGTATTCAAGTGCTTGCGAATATTTCCCCGATTCTCTGTAGCCATCAGCCATCGAGTACCACTGGTTGGCTACACCCTTATCTCGACCTAAGTGTTGGTAAAGTTCCTTGCTTTGTTGATAGGAATTGATAGCTTGCTCGTATTTGCCCCACCCTTGATAAATCCTTCCTAACTGATAGTAAGCAAGGGCAATTCTGGCTTGGTCATCTAACTGCTGACGAATGGCTAAGTTTTGGTTTTCGCATTCAAGTGCTTGCTCATACTTCCCCCATTCTCTGTAGCAATCAGCCATCCAATTCCACTGGTTGGCTACATTCTTATCTCGACCTAAGTGTTGGTAAAGTTCCTTGCTTTGTTGATAAAAATTAATTGCTTGTTCATACTTACTCCAATCTTGATATACTCTCCCAATGTTATAGAAAATATTTGCCTCATCTTGAGAATTTAGGAGTTCCTTTGCATCAGCCAATGCTTTCCGATAGTAAACTAATGACTGTTCATATTTTTTATCTGACCTCTGACACCCGCCCCAATCTCTCCAGAAAAGAAATAAATTATTTTGTTGAGGATAATCAGCCATTTTTGACCGATTGTAATAGCCATCAGCCTTTTCGTACTCTTCCTTCTCTTCATAACACTTGGCTAATGCCCAACAAACAAATGGTCTAAGGCTACTATCTAATTCCTCTTCTATCTCTCCAAAAATCTCAATTGCTTTGTCATATTTCTCTTTCCGAAGATAAGACATTGCTGTGAAGAAAATTAACGTTTTTTGACATACTGCATCATGACTATACCGCTGTCGGCAGGCTTCAAGAGCAGGTGTCATTTCTTCACCCAATTCTGCCATGAAATCCGCAATACTGCAAAACAGTGAAGGCTCTAATTGATCAACAATTTCCCTAGCACAATTCACTAATTCTGCTGATTCACCACAAGCAAGATAGAAGATAGCTGTTTTTGCCTTGATACGAATTTCTTCTGACAGCGTTGAATCATTGGCTTTTTGTCTCAGGAACTCTATGACTTCAGTTTTTTGGTTAAAAAGCTCAATTTTACGAAGCAGTCTCAGGAGTTCTTTAGTGATCTCATCTTCAAAATCAGCATCTACACCAAGATATGTAAGAACTAACTGATGAATTACCTTCTTACGAAGAGGGCTGATGTTAACTTCAACTTCAGCAATAACTTTTCCTGCAAACAATAAATCTTTCAGTTGGAATTCCAATTGTCTCAAATTGCTTGCTGATTCATCTTTTTTTAACCAGACAAGTTTTACATCATCAGGTGAAGAACTTTTAATTTTTATTTCGCCATGTTGCAGCACAGGTTCATCATCTTCCAGATTGATAATCTTAAATAAGTTCTTTATAAATTTCTTAACTTGTGAAGGAGAACGGTCAACGTAATACCCCAAAGCTAACAAAATAGGCTCATTCCAGCGTGGATCATGCAGATGTTCCTGAATAAGACGCAAAATCTCACTTTGGTCATTACCAGCAATATGACGAGCAGCAAAATACTCTTCAAACGTCAGGTGCATAAAGCCATAAACCCCAGGCATACGTTCCACAAATAAACCTGTGGTTTCCCGCACCTTCCGCAAAAACTCCGCAACCGCTTGACGAATAGAGTCCGACTCAGGCTCAGCATCATTTATTTCCGCCAACTGGGTTGCTAGTTTCTCTTCCACTTCCGCCTGCGTCACCAAACCGGAAGGTTTTGTCTCATGCATCCAGTATGCTAAGGGTGCTAAAAGTTGTACAACCTCGCTTTCCCTTAACATCACTCTCGGTGCATCAGGTAATTTCTTACCGAGTTGCCAATCTTCAGTTAATGTTTGCACCGCCAACTCGTACAGTTTCACCCGACGGTTAGGTAGACGTTCGCCATTGCGGTGAATCAGCGCCAAAATTGTCAGCAGCAACGGGTTCGCCGTCAATCGCTTTACACCCTCATTATCTTCTATCGCCCTCAAGATGTCCTGCGCCTGCTCATCTCCTCTTCTTTGCCATTGCTCCTCACCAACATCTGGCTGCTGCTCTTGTTCAATCACTCGACACCAGCGATACAGGAACCGCTCAACCTGTTCGCCGTCCATGTCTTCAATAATAAACTCTGCAAACCGACTGCTTAGTTGCACATCGTGGTAGCCAGCAATGCGGCTGGTAATCACAAATTTGTTAGCGGGGAACTCTTCGACAAACTGATTGATACGTTCTACAATACGTCTGCGGCTTTTTTGGTCAAAGACTTCATCTAATCCATCCAGCAGCATCAAGCACTGTCCTTGACGCATCGCATCTAACAACAGCAGCGCCATTTCAGTTCTCACTTCTTCCTCTGCTTGAAAATCAGCTTCCCACTGGCGATAGAACTGGCGCAGATATTCCAGCAAAGTCAAGTCTGGTTGTTGTTTCAGTCGCTCTGCATAGTCGGCAATACGAAAGAAAATTGGTAGCAGAGTCTTACCTAACTCTTTCTTCTCTTCATCAACAATGACTGTTTCCTGATTATCTCTTTTTGCTGTTGCAAAATGCAGCGCTAAGTAGCCCAGAAGCGTAGTTTTTCCTGCACCAGGAGCACCCAAAATCACACTATAAGGATGCTCCCGCACTGCTTCGGATAAATCCACCTTTTGTATAACAGTTTTAGCACTTGAAACAGATACGACTTTTTGACTCTGTGGTTCATAATCATAATAACCAGGTTCATCCCAATCATCGAGACTGGAACCCATCATCTTCAATCTGTAACTATCCCCAGTCATCGTCTCAACTTCTCGTTGACTGCGCTCAAAAGTTTCCGTAATTTCTTGTCGCCGTTGCGCTTGTAGGGAAACATAAATTTGGTCAAGAAAAATATCAACTTGGCGATTGACTTGCATCACACCGCTAATTTTAAGATAAGAATTATCAGCAATTAGCCATTCTAAATAAGGATAAAGTAAAGGATTACGTGTCTCAAACTGCACAACCTTTCCACGCCAATCCCAAAAATCAGGCGCACGATGATGAAACTCATCTAAAAACTGAGCTTTATTTAACCAAAAAATGAGTACTAAGTTTCTACCAAATAGCTCTTCTCTACCTAAATTCAACCGCTGCATCTCTATCACTAAGCGTGGCGTAGGTAACTGATCAAGTCCAAACGCCATCACTAATTTGCGTTCTTCTTGAGAATTCTGCTGTTTACTGTCATCTAAGCTATAGAGAAAATTATGAAACGAGTTCTGACTATAAAAGAAATTGTCATACTGAAAATGTTCTTCACTGGTTTCTAAACACTCCTGCAGCTTCTTTACCACAGGATGCTGGGGACTACTCTCTGGTGCAATGGCGAAAATAATTGTCGTCCCACTGGAAAGTTCCAATACACTAACTAATTTCTCTAGTTCTGCTTTGTCAGAGTCGCTCAGAGAATACTTTGAGTCATAAGAAATCATATAGAAAACCAGTATATAATGATTTTTTATTAATGAAAAAACACGTATTTTATATTAATTTATATAGTCTTATTAACAGCTTGCCAACGCTGCAAATCCTCAATTAGGATAGGATTAATATCAAACCAAGATTCCTGTCTTGAGTTGTAGTAACCTAAGACTAATTTGTTTTGTAAAAGTTCATCACAAATAATAAATTCACCTTTGTTAGGTAAGCTGTGTGTTTTAGTTGTTAGCTTGCCAGTGCAATGTACAGAATCAAGTTCAGGATAGTGGTAGTCATTCAAATTATAGTCCTTACGGACTTCTTGCACTGCCTCTTGAGCAGTTTCTAAATCTACTAAAATCAATTTATTCCGTGACCCAATTTCACAAGCAGTACATGCTAATCTAACTAAATCTCGCATCACACCGCCGCTTTTCTCACAAATGAGTTCCAGCGCATCAGGATTAAATAAACCTTTGTAACTATCACCTAAACTACGAATACGTTTGTTAATAACATCGTTGAGAATCTTCCTGCCACTGGAATTAGGATGAGTTGTCGGACATAAATTTTCATCACATTCAAAAACCGGAGGATTATGTAAATCCAAACATTTTTGAAAGCTTTCCATCGGCTGACGAAAGCTTGGAGAATATCGTAGCTCAATAGGAATAGAATAGATAATATGACATTTTAATTCTGTCAACAATGGACTAGAAAACATCTCCAAAGCTGTTTTTAAATCATGGCGATCCAATCCATCAACAATAATTAGTAATTTTTGTTGTGCTTCTTTTTCTGCTTTGTCAATAATGGTATTAACTTGGTTAATAATGTCACTTAACAAGGGGCGAACATTGAGAGTTTTTGTGACTTCTCTGGTTAAACCGCGTTTGAGATTTAGTCCTACGTTGTCTAGAAATTTTGGCAATCCTAAACCTTCAGTGTAGCTATCTTTATCTTGATAAACTACAGTTTTTAAGCTCTCTTGCAAATCTATTAGTAATTTATCTTTGGTAGATAGCCAATTAGACTTAATAGCTTGAAGTGCAATTTGTGTTCCAATTAATACTACAACTTCCGCATAGCCAATATTGTAACGGTCAAGAGCCGTTTGTGTATCTATCCAGATAACTTTGTAATTATCATTTAACTTTTGTTGCAGTCGCCGCAACTCCGTAGTTTTTCCTCCACCACGATGTCCAGCCAGTAAAAATTGTGCTGGATCATCTTCCATCGCCAATAAACTTGCAAGCTTATCTACTGGGCTATTATCTCTCTGGACATAAAAATTTTTCAGTTCTTCAGGTGTAGCAAGAGGTTCCTCTGGCTTGAATAGCTGGTAAGCAGCTTTCCAAAAATTAGTATTGCTCATGCTGATAATAAACTGATCAGAAGACTATATTTTTAAGTATAGTCTCATCACTCATTCCGCGCCTTCTGTCTCCCGCTTGGGCGTACCGTATAAATAATGGTCATGCTCGCTAGACCAGTCCTGCGGTGCTTCTATCGTTCCCGTCATCGCCTCCAGCACATCCCAAGCATCACCTACTACAGGTGGTTCGCTTAACTCTTGAATTGTAATGACATAGCGGGTGTTCGGTTTTAAATCCAAAGGTGCATCCGGATGTAAAACATTGCCATCAAATATAGCCGTTACTTTTTTGTTCATCACCAGCAGCGCCTCTATCTTTGTCAACAAAGATTCTAGCTTCTCGCGGGGTGTGGTCAAAAATAGATATAAGCTAGGTCTCACTCCAGAAGAAATCCTCAATCGAATTGGGCATCCGACGTTGACTTTGGCACAGATTTATGCTGGACTTACCTATTACCATGCCAACCGCGAGGAAATAGAAGCAGATATTGCTGCAGAAGAAGAGTCGGGCAAAATTGTTTGAACAACAGCATCGCGAATCGCAACTTACCGAGCAATCATGATCCCGTTAATGTAAAGTTTTGTAAAAGAAATAAGACTTTTACTGAAATCTATATTCTTGTTTTGAAGTCTAGAGGGAATTGAGTTTTCACAGGTTATCTTCAAACATTAAGATAACGTGGCTTTCAAAAAGACAGTTCTTCGATTTGGCTTATTGCCAATGATAAATAACTATAACAGAGTCAGGGTTCTCTCGTGAGACTGCATAAGTCAATTCAATGACAGTTATTACAGGTTAGCTAACGCTTGTCAGACTCATCTAAACTTCTCCAAAAAGATGAGGGGCAAAGTGAGCAAGAGTCAAAAACTCAAAAAAATTGACATTAAACTTATTCAAAATTTTAAGAGGTAAAAAATGGCTGATTCTAACATCAAACTGACGATCGCCCTTAATGAACCCAACCTAGATGCAGAGGAAATAGAAGAGCAAACGCGAAATCTGCTGCGAGAGGTGAAAGACTTGGATGAAGTTGAACAAGCCAGTCTTGTAGGAGTTGCAGAAACACCCTCTGGCTCAAAGGCATTTGGAGGTTTTCTGCTGGGAGTGTTGCAGGCTGAAGTGAGTGTTGCCAATCTGAAGAAATTGCTGGGATTTTTGGGCGATCGCCTCGGTAGCAAACCAATTAAGCTGGCACTTAAAACGCCAGACGGCAGGGAAATCAACCTAGAAGCCAGTAGCCGGGAAGAATTTGAATTCGCTATGCAGCAAGCACAGGAATTTCTGAAAAACGCATAGGGTAGCAAGATGGCTAAGGTAGCACTACTGATTGGGGCGAGTGAATATGGAGAAGGTTTAAGCCCACTCCCCGGGGCGGCAAAAGATGTGGAGGCGATGCAGCGAGTTTTGCAGCATCCAGAAATGGGTAGCTTTGATGAGGTAAGACCACTGCTGAACGTCGATCCGCAAGCAATGCAAGAAGCTATTGAAACCTTGTTTTCAGGTCGGGCTAAAGAAGACTTAGTGCTACTTTTTTTCTCCGGTCACGGGATTAAGGATGAGAGCGGTAGGCTTTACCTAGCAACTCGCATCACTCGCAAAAACAAACAGGGGGAACTCGTCAAAGCAACAGCCGTTCCAGCCAGTTTCGTGCAAGACATCATGAGCCACAGCCGCTCAAAACGTCAGGTTATCATTCTTGACTGTTGCTTTAGCGGGGCGTTTGCAGAGGGTTGGTTAGCCAAAGATGATGGTTCTGTAGATGTCAAGAATCAACTAGGCGGCGAGGGGCGTGCTGTTCTCACCTCCTCGACTTCCACCCAGTATTCCTTTGAGCAGCAGGGGTCAGAACTCTCAACATACACCCGTTACCTAGTCGAGGGAATTGAAACAGGAGCAGCAGATCAAACTAATGACGGTGTAATTTCTGTAGATGAGTTGCATGAATACGCCAAGAAGAAAGTTCAAGAAGCTGCGCCAGCGATGAAGCCAGAAATTTATGCAGTGCGAGAAGGTTTCAAAATCTGGCTTGCTAAAGCATCAACAGGTGATCCAAAGCTAAGGTATCGCCAAGAAGTTGAGATTTACGCCAGTCGCGGCGAGATTTCTATGATTGGTCGCAAAATATTAGATGCGCTACGCGATAATTTGAGACTGCTTCCTGAACAGACTGCTGCCATTGAAGCTGAAGTTTTAAAACCTTATCGAGAGTATCAACAAAAATTGCACGAATATGAGCAAGCATTAATTTATGCGCTTGAACGTGAGCATACTCTCAGCCAACAGACTCAAAATGAGTTGCGACGTTATCAAAAAATTTTGGGACTCAGAGATGAAGATATAGCACCAATTGAAGCAAGAGTTGCTCCTCAAAAAGAATCGGCTCCTCCAAATCAAATACCAGTCGCGATTGACGCTTCAGTCACCTCGCGCAATGAAGATGTTATCTCAACCAAACAACCACACAAAGGTACAGCTGCAAGTCAAGCTGAAACTCCTGTACCCACTAGCACCAGGCTTCCAAGCGGTTTTTCTGGTTCTGCCTCAGTTCTAAAAAACCCCAAAGCGTTTATTGGGGCAGGTATCCTCGCAGCCGTAGTTGTAACGTTCTCTTTTTTGGTGAAGCCACACGATGCTTCGGTGAAGTCCCAGCCAAATCCAGCAGGGTTACCTACACCCACTGCCAGTCCTAGGGTCTCTCCTACAAGCCAGATGAATGCTAAAAACTTCTACGATAGAGGAGTTGATAAGGCTAACAAAAAAGACTATAAGGGAGCGATTGAGGATTACACCCAGGCGCTTGAGCTCGATCCCAATTTTACAATTGCCTACTACAAACGGGGCTATACCCGTAGTGAAATTGAAGACTACAAAGCAGCAATTGAGGATTTCACCCAGTATCTTCGGCTTAATCCCAACGATGTCAATGTTTACAATAGTCGAGGGAATGCCTACTACAATTTGGGTAACTACCCGCAAGCCATCGCCAACTTAAACAAATCTATTGAACTTAACTCCAACAACGCCTACGGCTATCACAAGCGAGGGTTAGTCTACGCCGCGCAGGGTAACTACCAGCAAGGTATTGCTGACTACAGCAAAGCTATCGAGTTGAACTACGATCCACTCACGCGTGCCTACCATAACCGGGGTAATGCCCATAAAACGCTTGGAGACTATAAGAAAGCTATTGAGGATTATAACCAGGTTATCAGTCTAGATAGCGACTTTGTCTATGCTTACTACAACCGAGCAAGTGCGCGCAAAAGCCTTGGAGACAAGCAGGGAGCGATCGCTGATTATCGCAAAGCCGCAGACCTTTATCAGAAACAAGGAAAGACAAAGAACTACCAAGATGCGTTGGACAAAATCAAAGCACTTGAGCAGTAAAATCAAGCTCACCCGTAGGGTGGGCATTGTCTGCCAAAATTTTGGAATATATTCTAGAAAATAAGGTCAATGCCCACCTTACCTCAAGTTTGTATACCAAAAAGAAAGTTAAGCAACTGTCAGTTCATATTGCAAAAGTAAAAGTTCCTCTGCTTTCAAGGTAGCCATTGTATATTCATGTCCTTGAGTGTCAGCAAATTCGACTAAATAATGATATTCTTCTCCTTCCTCATAAACTTCTACAATCGTTCCAACTTGTCCACTCGGTAAACTGTTGATAGAAATGTAATCCGGTTCTACCAAGGTTAATCGGTCAATTGGAACGGGGTTGAGTAGAGCAACAGTATCCAAAAGTTTAAGTTTTTTCATCATCATCTAGTGTTTGATACTCTAAAATTCTTCCCTGCTGGATAATCCACAGCTTTCCATCAACTTCTGTCTCATCGAATCCACGAATTAATGTCTCTACTGCAAAGCCCAAATCTTCTGGTGTGGGTTGAGATGGCAGACGGATGATTACAATACCAGGATAATTAGAGGGGTTAAACCGGATGCGATTTCCAAAACCCCTATCCAGAGTTACCAAACATCTTCCTTCGCTGCGGCAGATATCAATTAGCTGCACATCTGCTGTTCCAGTCAGATTTTGTTCGCGCACTGTTGCGACATCATGTCCAGCCAAACGTAACAGTGTAACAACGCGAACACTGCCAAGGTTTTCATCAAGTTTGAGCTTCACTTTGAGAGTTCCTTGTGGGTTCCAAGGGGAATCTCGACATAATAATCCCTTGCCATTTCAGCACCATAAGCAATACAAGCAAGAATATCCTCTCGCTCTATACCCGGATACTCCTCAAGCAGATGCTCAATTGTCATCCCACTAGCTAGAAAGTCCAAAATCAGGGAAACCCAGATGCGATGTCCCCGAATACATGGCTTGCCAAAGCAGATATTGGCATCAATAGATATGCGGGATAGTAAACTTTCTTTACTCATAGCAATTTCCACTCCTATACTGTGACTAATTCTTCCACTTTGCCATTTTTCCACTTGCTAGTGCATCCACTTTGACCCATCACTTACCTCCCAAGCCGTATTTCCTGTAAAATCAAGACCTGAGAGTGTGGATAAGGAGATAGTAGGGGTGCCGACACTTGGTGTAAATATTGACCACATTGCCACTATCCGGCAAGCGCGGCGGACGGTGGAACCAGATCCCGTGGCGGCGGCGGTACTGGCAGAATTAGCAGGTGCAGATGGCATTACTGTGCATCTGCGGGAAGATAGGCGACATATTCAAGAACGAGATGTGCGCCTGTTGCGGCAAACTGTACGATCGCACCTTAATTTAGAAATGGCAGCGACTGATGAAATGGTGGCGATCGCCCTCGACATCAAACCCGATTACATCACTTTAGTACCCGAAAAGCGCGAAGAAGTCACCACAGAAGGCGGGCTGGATATCGTCGGTCAAATTGATAGAATGGCAGAGGTAGTTGATAAATTGCAAAGCGCTGGCATTCCAGTGAGTCTGTTTATCGATGCCGAAACAGCACAAATTGAAGCATCTGTCAAGGTGGGGGCACAATTTATTGAACTGCACACCGGACGATATGCTGAGGCTAAGGATGAAATTAGTCGCGACCAGGAATTAGCCTTGCTAGACGAAGGGTGTGAGCAAGCGATTCAAGCAGGATTGCGAGTCAATGCCGGTCATGGACTCACCTACTGGAACGTCTATCGCGTGGCTGGCATTCCAGGTATGGAAGAACTAAACATCGGGCATACCATTGTCAGTCGGGCAGCTTTGGTGGGGATGGAAAGAGCAGTCCGCGAGATGAAATTAGCGATGCGAGGACTACTGTAAGGGCAACTGCAAAGACAATTTTGGGGTTCGACTGCGTAAATCTAGAAAGCGTTTGGTATGTTCAAGACTAGGATTATTCTTTCTCCAAAACTTTTATGAGCGCAACTCCGTCGAACAGCACTCCGCTTTGGGTACAGGGCAGAGACACAGTTATTGCACATAGTCGCGATGCCGAGTGGCGCTATGGTACGCCTCCAGACTATACCCGCTCAAAGGAAAATCTTGCAAAGGAAAGTACACAGAACCATCTTGAAGGTTCATTAGAGGCGATCGTCCAAAACTTGGTGAGAACGTTTGAGATGGAAGCATCGTTCAAAACCAACCCTCAGCAGTGGTTGTCAGTTGTGAACGAACAGTTTCGCATGAGTAGTAATGGTGGTGCAGCGTACACAGCATCAGATGTGGTAAAGGCAGGCACTTACAACTTATTTATCGGCGATACTGAAGATTACAAGGCATCCGAGGAAGATTTTGAATCATCAGCCAATCTCTTCCATACAGCATTTCCCAAAGGATTTTTGTGGGAAGTCCTTGAGGTTTACTCAGGTCCACCAAATGTTACATTCAAATGGCGTCATTGGGGAACTTTTAACGGTTCATACAAAGACTATGCACCTACAGGAGAGACGGTGGAGATAGTTGGTATGAGCGTGGCGCGTGTCACTGATGATTTAAGAGTTCTTTCCATAGAACACTACTTCGACAACAGCCTGTTTCTTAAAAAGCTGACAACTGGTGCAAAAAAAGGAACTGGTGAACAGCAAGGAAGTTTTTGGGGTTTTGTCAGGCGACTTTGGGGATTAACACAAAAACAAGCAACTGGCGAACTGCAAGCGAGTCGTTGTCCCTTGAGTGCTTTGATCAGGTGATTCTGGTTCACTTAGATCATAAAGGTACAGTGAGCAGCACTGTGCCTTTATCATTATTCAATAGCAACCAAAGGAAGAAAATGCAAACATACTATTACGTTTTGGCTTCTCAACGCTTTCTTCTTGAAGAAGAACCGATGGAGGAAGTTCTCAAGGAACGCACCCGTCACTACCACGAACAAGAAAAAGAAATTGATTTTTGGGTGGTTAAGCAGCCAGCTTTTTTAGAAGCACCCCAAATGGCAGAAGTTAAGGCGAAGTGTCCTCAACCAGCAGTGGCGATTATTTCCACCAATCCCCAATTTATTACCTGGTTGAAACTTCGATTGGAATATGTCCTAACAGGCGAATTTCAAGCTCCTTCACCAGAAATTCCTGATGCGTTGGCATCTTTGGCTGCCGTGTCTTAATGTATGGTCATTAGTTATTGTAGAGACGCGACGCCAGTCGCCTGCGGAGGGAGACCCTCCTGCAGCGCTGGCTCGCCATGGCGCGTCTGTACATCGTCATTAGTCACTAGTCATTAGTTATTGGACTATAGACTATTGACTAATAACTAAATATAATTTGTTGAGAAAAAAGTTCAATAAATTTTTATGTATAAGACTGTTGTCCAGAAATTTCAGATACCAAATGCTTTAGTGAGTGGTTTAGTGCTAGCCATTGTGGGCTTTTCTGGCGGCATAAATTCTGCTTTGGCTCAACGACAACAAGATCTTCCCGTTTGTCAACCTCCCAATCCAGGTGAGTATCTTTTGTTGGTTATCAGTCCCACAGCAGAGAATCAGAAGCAGTTGCGCCACGCTTTACCGTCTAACATTAAAACAACCACCTGTAGATATCTCAAAGATACAGTGACGCGCATAGGCGGGTTTACCAAGATAGACGAAGCTAACAGTTGGGCAAAGTATATCAACAATATTGCCGGTTTGTCTGGTACTATCACCACTCGACCGTCAGACACGGCTCGCTCAAGAGAGGTGGTACAGACTCAGCCTCAGCCAGTCAGCTATAAACCCGAACGGTTGGGAGGGGGTTTCGCCGTATTGGTAGATTACTACAACCGCCCGGAAGTTGCCAATCAAGTGCGGCAAGTGGTGGGAGGAGACGTGGGTTTTGTTTCCTACGGACAACGCCCTTATTTGCTGGCTATTTACACACCTAACCAAAAAGAAGCATATAGCACATTGGAGAAGCTGAGCGAACAAGGTTTTTTTGCCGTACTCGTAGATAGTCGTAAAGTAGTGCTACTGCGCTCAACTGTGCGTTTGCAGTAGCAGTGATCAAAAAGTAGTCGGCTTTTTGGTTAACTATGGACTAAAAACCAACACGCCGGTTGATCTCGCCAACCAAGAGATGGTTATACCCAACGCCGATCCAGCGATGACTTGAACGGGTGTGTGTCCCAGCAATTCTTTGAGGCGATCGCCGTTAAATTCTGGGTGTTCGTGAAATAATTCATCAATCATTTGATTGAGGATCCGGGCTTGCTTTCCAGCGGCTTGGCGAACTCCTGCGGCGTCATACATGACTATAATGGCAAAAATCATCGCCACCGCAAATTCCGCAGAAGCCCAACCAAGAGTTTGTCCTACTCCAGTTGCTAAGGCTGTTACCAGTGCTGAGTGAGCACTAGGCATACCTCCAGTTGTCACTAAAACACTTATATTCAGTTTACGGTTCTTGATGAGCTCGATGACGAGCTTCAATGCTTGAGCCATCAAACAAGCTACTAGAGCAACCCACAGCACTCGGTTGTCTAATATATCGCCTATGTCCTGCATGCTATTTTGCGTAAGATGAGAAGTTATGAATTATGAATTATGAATTATGAAAAGAAAGATGAATTATGAATGATAAATTATGAATTGTAAAGTCGCTCAGCCTTTATCATTCATCATTCATTATTCATTATTTAGTGCTTGCGATTGGTGATAAAGTGCGCCAGTTCCTTTAAAGGCAAAGATTTTTCTCCAAAGGGTTCTAATTCTGCACAAGCATCCTCAATCAGCTGTTGAGCTTTTTGTTTTGATTCTTCGAGTCCCCAAAGGCTGGGATACGTTACTTTTTGAGCTTTTTGGTCTTTTCCAGCAGTTTTGCCCAATTGCTCACGGGTTGCAGTGATATCTAGAATGTCATCAATAATTTGGAAGGCAAGCCCAATGTTTTGGGAATACCGAGACAGCCGCTGCACATCTTCAGATGATGCTCCTCCTAAAATGCCACCACAAACAACACAAGCTTCTAAGAGGGCACCTGTTTTGTGGCTATGAATGAAACTCAATGTTTCTAGGGAAATATCTGTCTTTCCTTCCGATTCTAAATCTAGCACTTGACCACCAACCAAGCCAGTCGCTCCCGTAGCACGACCCAAATGAGCAATTACTTGTACAACTCGCTCCAGTGGTACATTCTGGGTGTGAGTTATCACATACTCAAAAGCATAAGCTAACAAGCCATCCCCAGCCAAAATTGCTATATCTTCACCATAAACTTTGTGATTTGTCAACTTACCGCGACGGTAATCATCATTATCCATTGCTGGCAAGTCGTCGTGAATCAGCGACATTGTGTGGATCATCTCCACAGCACAAGCTGTTGCAAGTGCCATTTCGATTGTACCGCCCATCATCTCACAGGTAGCAAGGCAAAGAATAGGGCGCAAACGCTTACCTCCTGCTAAGAGTGAATAGCGCATTGCTTCGTAAATCTTTTCTGGATAACGTATGGGAATCGCTTTATCCAAAGCAGCTTCACAAAGCTTTTGTCGTTCTTTGAGATAAGCTCTTAGGTCAAATTTGGTTGACTCAGGAGTTTTTTGAATGTTATCTGCTGCTACCATCCTTGAATTCCTTAATATTCTGTTATATACGTAACAATTTTACGAGGCTTTGGCACATTAAGAATGAGGAGTGAGGAGTAAGAAAAAAATTAGGACTTAAGAGTCAAGAGTGAAGAATAATAACTCATAATTCATAGTTCATAATTCATAATTCATAATTCATAATTTTTGATTCGTCCTTAAATAACTGGAAAAAGTATTTTGCAGTAACATGGCGACTGTCATCGGACCAACACCACCTGGAACTGGTGTGAGGTATTCGGCTACCTTAGCAGTGGACTCAAAGTCAACATCGCCTACTAGACGACTATTGCCATCTGAGTTTGTCACGCGATTCATCCCCACATCTACCACAACAGCGCCCGGTTTCACCATTTCGGCAGTAATAAGTCCTGGACGACCTACTGCTGCAATCAGAATATCAGCATTTTTGGTGATGGATGGCAAGTCGTGCGATCGCGAATGAGCTACAGTCACAGTAGCATCTGCCTCCAAGAGCATCAAAGCCATTGGTTTGCCCACCAAAATACTACGTCCTACCACCACCGCCTGTTTTCCCTGCAAGGGAATTGCATATTCCTGCAACAGCCGCATGATCCCTGCGGGAGTGCAACTGCGTAAACCTGATTCTCCCCGTACCAGTCGTCCTAAGTTCACTGGGTGCAGTCCATCAGCGTCTTTATCTGGCTCGATTTGATGCAAAAGCCCCACAGCATCCAAGTGGTTAGGGAGGGGCAATTGCACGAGAATGCCATCCACCCTTTGATCATTGTTAAGTGCAGCAATCACTTCTTCTAGTTCTGCTTGGGTCGTTTGCGTGGGAAAATGTTTGCCAAAAGAAGCAATACCCACTTTCTGGCAAGCTCGTTCTTTGCCGCGTACATAAGCTGCTGACGCTGGGTTATCGCCCACCATCAGCACTGCTAAACCTGGCGGGCGTCCTATTTGGGGTTGCAATTCTTTAACGCCATCAGAAAGTTCTTGCTGAATTTTTTCAGCTAACGCTTTACCATCAAGAAGTTTGGCTGTTTTTGTTTCCATGAGAATTCAACACAAGTACGCTACGCCTTGGCGTTGCTGTCAGATGCCTGAGCGTAAACAGCAAGACCACATTCTTTATCTTCTCAGATTGCTTGTCTAACAAGACTTGAGAACCCAGAATTTAGAATGTTCCCCAATTAGAAAAAAATTTTAGATTTTCAAGGAAAACGATTAGGAGACCAAGCGTGAAAAAAGAATGCGACACATGATTGAGTGAAACTGAGTCTATGCAAGATTTTCACAATCCACGCATCCAAAATCCACCTATCCAAAATGGTATGAGGAGTTGCTTGAGTGCGAGTTTTTGATACTGAAACATAAAGTATTGATAATCACTTGTTAAATTAAAATTGTCACAACCCAAGCACTGATGCCAAAATTTGCGAGTGGAGGTACTCGTTATGCAACTCGTAAAAAATTTCAACTTCTCGTTTTTATACAAATATGGCATTGTCGTACCCATACGCCTGGGATTGACCCTTTGCCTTGTAGGGGGACTGCTAAGTTGTGGTAACTTGGGGCAGTTTGGCATGAATGCCATCGGAGCCAACATCACCCAAATTCAGGACTTGAAACCAGAACAAGACGATGGTACTACAGTGTACGTACAAGGTAAGGTGGAAAAACGAGTTCCGCTTTTGAATCAATATGCATATCAAATTAATGATTCTACAGGGAAAATCTGGGTTGTCACCAATCAAACTGGTCTAGGCGAGGGAGAGCAAGTGGTGATTAAGGGTAAAGTTCGTCACCAAAGTATTCCTTTAGCTGGCAAAGAATATGGAGAACTTTATATAGAGGAGCAGTAAATAGAGGAGCAGTAATTGGAACGTCAACCCAACAAGTTATGGGAGCTTCTTTCATCCAGAAGCCCCCAGCAATCCGGACGAAGAGATTTTAGTGGTAAGAACGCATACTTTTTTGAAGGCTTCGTAGTGAGCGCTGCCATCGCTCAAACAGTCGTGGACGCGCATTCCTTACTACGAACTTATACAACCATCATAATTAATAAAGGTGAACTATTGACTGACGCAGGCAAGTGCCTGGTAGTGTTGAGTACGTTCGTCGATATAACTGCTGTATTGGTCTGCCAAAGCAGAATCATATTATTTATATCAAAGCAAAATTTTAACCGAATGACAGCGGCTAAATTTGTTAACTTACTCTAGTCATCCTAATGTCGTCAAAAAATTATTTTTTCTTTAGCTTTTTTTCTATGTATGTGTTGTAATGTACGAAGTCGTCATCATTATACACCGTTGCTTTAGAAACAACAGAGACATACTTTAGATAGAGAAAGAAACAATTTTTTATCAGTTTTTAACTTTATTTATTGCGTCTCTTTTGATAAAGCAACAACTCTGCTTTCAAGGCAGGGCTATTTCGTTTGTCCTCAAACCCACTAGAAAATTTATGAACAAATAGTAGGGAACACAAACCTGCACGGGTTGGGTGAGAAGCAAATAACTCTGATTTGAAGTAGACCAACAATGAAGTGTTTGATATTTGGAGAAAAAAGTTTATGGGTTGGTTACAAAGACTTTTTGGACTGGAAAAGCCTCAAGATGCTCAAGTGAATCCCGATCCCACTACAGTTAGTGAGAACAACGGCGAAGACATTCCTTTAGAGCGAGTGGGGTTAAATGGAGAGTACGACCAGAGTGGTTTAGCAAAGCGGGTCGCCCTAGCTTTTGATGAAAACCCCGAATTTGATAATATTAACAACTTGTACGTAGCACAAACAGGCGGTACAGTTGTTCTCAAAGGGTCAGTTCCCAGTCAAGAGATTCTCGACCAACTGGTAAACATTGCAAGCGGTGTTAGCGGTGCAACAGACGTTACAACTGACGAAGTCAGTGTCGGTTAGATAAGCAGCAGCGGCGTAAATAAACGGAAAACTTGTACAAGGGTAGAGGGAAAGGGTAAGAGAAGGTTACTTACCCAAATCCCTCACCCTTACCCTTCTTTACATTGAGTTTAATTAAACCGACCCACTCAGGGTCTAATGGGTGCAATTTCAGCAATCAAAACAGGCTATGAAAAATATATTGCGATATCAATGGACTATTTCCATCGCACTTTTGACTATCTTAGCCCTCTCGGGTTGTGGGAACAAGGCTGAGGAAGGCAATACTTCTCCATCTAGCGACTCTGGCGCGTCTACATCTACAACTGCTCCGTCTGGTGGGACTGGAACCTCAGATAGTCCTGGAACAGGGACAACTGGTGCTTCTTCAACTACTGGGATTTCGGCTGAAGCTCAGAAGTTAGGTGTTAAGCCCCAAGGAGAGACCACTTGTCCTAGCAATGCTCCTGTTAAGGGCGTAGTTACCAAGAAGCGGGGCAACATACTTCATGCTCCCAAGTCACTCGATTATGAAAAGGTCAAGCCCAATATCTGCTTTGCAGATACGGCTACCGCCGAAAAGGCTGGCTTTAGCGTTCCCAAGTAGTATCGCCGCTACTTGACGTTCTCCCCGGCTTAACTTCGCTTCGCTCCTTTGAAGCTGGGGATTTATAATTTCATAGAATTTCACAAAAGATTTGATTTAAAAGCCTTGCACAGCAAGGGTTTGATTCAAGGATTAAAGTTTTTGTGGTAGTCATGCATGAGAGACAATGTCTATCGTACAGGTGAATTATGACAAGCAGGAGTGAATATGGCTACCGAAGTGGCGATCGCCATTCTCTACCAAGACAACAAATTTCTCATGCAGTTGCGGGATAACATCCCCAATATTGTCTATCCCGGTCACTGGGCATTTTTTGGCGGACACATAGAACCCGGTGAAACCCCAGAGTTTGCGGTACAACGGGAAATTTTAGAAGAAATTGGTTATACTTTACCACCAACATTTTCTAAGTTTGGCTGCTATCCCGACAAAATTGCGGTTCGTCATGTCTTCCATGCACCCCTGACAGTGGAATTAAATCAACTGGTGCTCAATGAAGGTTGGGATATGGGCTTAATAACACCGCAAGACATTCGCTTGGGTGCGAGTTATTCCGCTGTATCAGGAGACGTGCGACCCTTTGGACCTGTGCATCAGCAGATTTTGTTAGATTTTATGGAGAGACACGATAAATTGTCTTCTGACTCAAGTGTTAATCTGACTAATAACTAATGACTAACTACAAACTACCACGATGGTTAAGTTTGAGCCTCGCATTTCCCCTGGCTGTACTCAACGGTTGGGTATTGCTTCAGGTTGTGCATTATTTTCAACCCTTGGTCAGCATCTTTGTCGCCGCCAGTTTGCTGGCTTTTGTTCTAGACTATCCCATTCGGTTTTTCCAACAACGACGGGTAAAACGCAACTTAGCTGTTGGGAGTGTGTTGTTGTTAGCTGTAGTGATTGTAGTGGCTTTAGCTCTCACCTTAGTTCCTCTGATTTTGGAACAGCTTAACGAACTGGCTAATTTTTTGCCAAGTTGGATTGATTCTGGAACGCAACAACTGCAAGCTTTCCAAGACTGGGCTGCGGCTCAACAGCTTCCCGTGAATTTGAGTGGCTTATTGAGTCAAGTGTTAGACAGATTATCCAATCAAGTTCAGTCCTTTACCGGTCAAATCCTCGGTTTTGCTGTGGATACCATTGGTAGTGTGGTCAATGTGCTGCTGACGGTCGTACTGACTATCTACTTAGTATTGAACGGAGAACGTCTTTGGGATGGAATTTTTCTGTGGTTCTCGCCTCATATTGGTTCGCAAGTACGGCAATTATTGCGCGAGGACTTTCAAAATTACTTTATTGGACAAGCAATATTGGGTGCTTTGCTAGCGGTTGCTCTGATACTTGTATTTTTGGCGCTGCAAGTTCCCTTGGCTTTACTTTTTGGTATTGTCATTGGATTCTTTTCTCTGTTCCCCTTTGGCACGGGTATAGGTATTGCTATAGTAAGCTTATTGGTGGGATTGCAGAACTTTTGGTTAGGGATAGAAGTCTTAGCCGTTGCTGTGGCGATCGACCAAGTCAATTCTAATTTTGTTGCTCCTCGCCTTTTGGGAAATTTGACTGGTTTAAATCCCGTGTGGGTAGTCATTTCCTTGCTATTAGGAACCAAACTGGGAGGACTATTGGGTTTATTGGTTGCTATACCTATAGCCAGTTTTATCAAAGATGTAGCGGATAGCTGGCGTGAGGGGGGATTTAGGGTACCGCCTGGGGAGGATAACTCAGGTGATAGCATTTCTGGTGAACAAACCTCAACTGTTTTGCTAGAGCGATAAAGCGATAATAAGAAAAGTCAACTATTAGAGTTTTGGAGTGGGTCATGCTTAAGCAACTCATCCTTGAGAATTGGAAAAGTTTTCGTTATGCAGAACTTCCGATTGACCCACTGACTGTTCTTATTGGTACAAATGCGAGTGGTAAATCGAATGTCGTTGAAGCTTTGGAATTTCTCCAAAGAATAGTTAGAGGCGAGGATATTGAAGCAGCTTTGGCAGGAGATAAAACTTTACCCTCAATTCGAGGGGGTGTGGAATGGGCTGCACTAAAGAATGAAACTCAATTTACAATCAAGGCGCTGGTTCAGGGTGAGGAAGAAACAAAAGATTATCTTTACAGTATCACAATACAAACAAAACCATTTGTTCGGGCTTCAGAAGTATATATAATTTGCCAAGAATATCAAGAAGGAAATCAGGATGCTCCAATTAATTACTACTTGATGAAGAGTGAAATTGGAGATAATACCTTGTCTAATAAATTACATATTTATAGCGATCGCAAATCAGATACTTCTTTATTAGTACCAGAACAAGTTATCTAGACAAATCAACAAGTAAGAAATAATTATATCAAATATCAAATCGGTAGAAAAGATAATGAATATTTAACAAAAGATATATATGCAAATTTAAAAGGTATAAATACAGTTTTTGATGTTATAAATAAAATTTTTATTTTGAATCCTATTCCTTCTCAAATGCGGGATTACTCACTGCTTTCTGAGAAACTGGAAAGTGATGCCTCAAATATTGCAGGTGTATTAGCAGCGTTGCCTGAAGAACAAAAAGCTGAGGTGGAAGCAACCATATCAGCTTACGCCAAGAATTTACCAGAAGGAGATATTCAGAGAGTATGGGCAGAAAAAGTTGGTAGGTTTGGCACAGATGCAATGCTCTACTGTGAGGAGCTATGGAAACCAGGTCACATTACAGAAATTGATGCCAGAAGTATGTCCGATGGCACTCTTAGATTTATAGCCATTATGACAGCGCTTCTTACCCGACCAAAAGGTAGTCAACTGGTAATTGAAGAAATAGATAACGGGCTTCATCCCTCGCGGGCAGAATTACTGGTAAGAATGCTGCGAGAAATTGGTGAAAAAAGAAAAATTGACATATTAATAACGACTCATAACCCAGCTTTGCTTGATGCTTTAGGACCAGAAATAGTGCCATTTGTGGTAGTAGCACATCGAGATTCTGAAACTGGAGAAAGTAAGCTGACTTTACTAGAAGATATTGAGAATCTACCTAAGTTAATGGCATCTGGTACACTAGGTAAGCTGACAACGAAGGGTGCTATTGAAAGGAGCCTGGCTGATACCAAGTAGCGCCAAATATGAAGAAGGTTCTGATAATAGATACATCCATACTGTGTGTTTACTTGGGGGTTCCTGGCAAAGATACCTGTGGAACAGATCAGAATAAGTGGGACAAAAAGCCTGACTTTTCACGCCATGTGGAAAAATCCACGAAAAACCTAACCCCCTAGCCCCCTTCCCTAGTAGGGAAGGGGGAAAAATCAAAGCCTCTCTCCTTGCAGGAGAGAGGTTTTGCATATCCCGTGCAAAGTAAGGACAAAAAGCGAGTTGATGAATTTCTCAAAAAAGAAGAAGACAGTGCATATTTTGTGCTACCTCTAGCCGTCATCATAGAAACAGGTAATCACATCGCACAAGCTAATCAAAACAGATATGAAATGGCTCAAGCTTTAGCTGATTTGATGGTGAAAGCAGCAGATGCAACAACACCTTGGGCTGCTTTCACTGAACAAGCGGAATTTTGGGACGCAGAAGGCTTGAAAAAGCTAGCGGCTGAATGGTCTAGGTTAGCAGTGCAACGTATTTCTATCGGCGATGCCACTATCAAGACTGTAGCTGAATACTACGCCAAAATCGGTTGTCAGGTGGAAATTCTCACGGGTGATGACGGACTGAAGGCTTACCAGCCAACGACTCCTGTCCAAATTCCTAGGCGAAGTAGTCGAAGAGTTAACAAACCTTGAACAATTTGAGAGTATCGCTGATATCAAGCTATCATCGGATATTGACAGGTTGCCCTGTGTATTGGTAGACATCCATGACTGCTTCTTACTCTGCATCCCAAACATCCCAACCCAATAACCCGACTGCGCCGCACACTGACACTCGATTGGTGGATCGCAGTAAGCTGACTCAAATGTTCCAGCACTATGTCGAGACGAAGGATAAGTATCCTCATGCGATGCTACTGTATCGAGTGGGAGATTTCTTTGAATGTTACTTTGAAGATGCTGTGACTTTGGCGCAGGAATTAGAACTCTCCCTCACCAGCAAGTCAGTAGGGGAAGTCGGACGGGTAGCGATGAGTGGTGTACCGCACCACGCCTGGGAACGCCACGCGACACAGTTGGTAGAAAAAGGATATGCTGTTGTCATTTGCGACCAGGTGGAAGATGCTGCGGAAGCTGCAGGGAGGTTGGTGCGGCGGGAAATCACGCGCATCCTGACCCCTGGCACTTTGCTAGAGGAGGGAATGCTCAAGTCAAGTCGCAATAATTACCTGGCGGCTGTGGTCATCGCTGGGGAACATTGGGGTTTGGCGTATGCAGATATTTCTACTGGTGAATTCCTCACCACGCAAGGTAGCAATTTAGAGCATTTGACACAGGAACTTATGCGCTTGCAGCCTGCAGAGGTGCTTATTCCGACCAACGCACCAGACTTGGGCAGTTTACTGCGTCCGGGAGAAAAATCAGAACATCTCCCCCAATGTTTGCCACCCTCTTTTTGTTATTCGTTGCGATCGCAAATTCCCTTCTCTTCAGGAGAATCTCGGGCAAAATTGTTGCAAAAATTTAAAGTGCGATCGCTGGAAGGATTGGGTTGCGAACATCTCCCGTTAGCCGTCCGCGCTGCAGGTGGGTTGCTGGAATATTTAGAAGATACGCAGAAAGAAAACGCCATCCCCCTACAGCCGCTACGCACCTATACCCTCACTGACTTTTTAATTGTTGACCATCAAACCCGCCGCAACCTGGAAATTACGCAAACTGTGCGTGATGGCACCTTTCACGGTTCCCTGCTTTGGGCATTAGATAAAACCAGTACGGCAATGGGTAGTCGTGCTTTACGGCGGTGGTTGTTGCAACCACTACTTGATATTAAAGGTATTCGGACACGGCAAGACACGATTCAAGAATTGGTAGAAAATACAACTCTCCGTCAAGAACTACGGCAGTTGTTACGTCAAATTTATGATTTAGATCGGCTCACGGGACGCGCTGGTTCTGGTACTGCTAATGCAAGGGATTTACTTGCTTTGGCAGATTCCCTGTCTCGTTTGCCAGAATTATCTCGCCTGGTGGCTGATGCTCGTTCACCCTTCCTGAAAGCATTACAGAAGGTACCGCCTGTGTTAGAAGAGTTGGCACAGCAAATTCGCGGTCATCTGGTGGAGTCGCCACCGATACATATCAAAGATGGCGGGTTGATTCGTCCTGGAGTTCATGCTCAGTTGGACGAAAGACGTGCCACTGTCGAAGACGACCAGAAATGGATTGCCAACTTGGAAGTTGACGAAAGAGCAAGGACGGGAATTCCGACGCTGAAGGTCGGATTTAACAAAACTTTTGGTTATTATATCAGTATTTCCCGTGCAAAGGCAGACCAAGTGCCGTCTAATTATATACGCAAGCAAACGCTGGTTAATGAAGAACGCTACATCACGCCAGAGTTGAAGGAACGGGAAGCGCGGATTCTGACGGCGCGCGATGATTTGAACCAGTTGGAATATGAGATTTTTGTGGCGTTGCGCGAAGAAGTGGGTTCACAAGCGGAGGTGATTCGCAATATTTCCCGTGCGGTGGCGGCGGCGGATGTGTTGTGTGGTTTGGCAGAGTTAGCGGTTCATCAAGGTTACTGTCGTCCAGAAATGGTGGAAGGACGAGAAATTACGATTGTGGATGGACGTCATCCGGTGGTGGAACAGTCTTTGCCTGCGGGTTTCTTTGTGCCGAATTCTACACAGTTGGGAAGGGAAGAGGAGGACAAGGGAAATTCTTCTCATCCTGACTTAATTATCCTCACTGGTCCAAATGCAAGTGGTAAGAGTTGTTATTTGCGTCAGGTGGGGTTAATTCAGCTGATAGCGCAAATTGGTAGTTTTGTGCCTGCGCGGTCTGCTAGGTTGGGAGTGTGCGATCGCATTTTCACTCGTGTGGGTGCAGTGGATGACTTGGCGACGGGTCAATCGACTTTTATGGTGGAGATGAATGAGACGGCGAATATTCTCAACCATGCAACGTCGCGATCGCTGGTGTTGTTGGATGAAATTGGCAGAGGAACGGCGACGTTTGATGGTCTTTCTATTGCTTGGGCGGTGGCGGAGTACATTGCAACAGAGATTCGGGCGCGGACGATTTTTGCCACGCACTACCATGAGTTGAATGAATTGGCGTCGCTGTTACCAAATGTTGCCAATTACCAAGTGACGGTGAAGGAGTTACCCGACCAAATTATCTTTTTGCACCAAGTTCAACCAGGAGGCGCTGATAAGTCCTACGGAATTGAAGCGGGAAGGTTGGCGGGTTTACCCAAAGTTGTGATTGCACGGGCAAAACAAGTGATGGGGCAAATCGAAAAGCACAGCAAGATTGCAGTTGGACTGCAAAATTTGGAATAGTTATTGTCGATTTCCAGATTATTTGTCCGTGTTGACAAATTCTTGCCACTTGGCGTGGAACTAGCGAAGACACTGACTTGGAAATAGAGGCGTAAAAGGAAAATGCGTTAATATTTTTGGTAAAAAGGTACATTCATTCAATAGACCTTGTAAACTAATGGATATCGCTCTACTCGTGAAAGTTTTAGCACCATGCCTACCATTTCTCATAAAGGTGGGTAATAAGGCAGTAGAAGGAGCATCTCAGAAAGTAGGTGAGGATGTTTGGAACAAGGCAAAAGCCATTTGGGCAAAACTGGATCCCAAGGTAGAAGCAAAAGCAGCCGCGCAAGAAGCAGCAGCGGATGTAGCAAAACATCCGGAAGATGAAGATTTACAAGCGAGTTTGCGGGTGCAGTTGAAGAAAATTCTGGAAACAGATACAGCATTGGCAGCGGAAATTACTCAGATTCTACAAGCCAAAACCGCACAACCAACGGGTGACAATTTCCAGATGCAAGGCAAGTCCTACGACCAAAGTACATTTAAGCAAGTGGGGAAAATAGAAGGCAAGGGCGACGTTAATTTGTAACTATTAGCTGTAATTTCTATCAGGTTAAACAATGGCAGAAGAAAACAACTCTGGTAGCCAAGATAACTTGAAAATGCAGGGAACTGCCTATGACCAAAGTCAGTTTACTGAGGTAGGGAAGATAGAAGCTAAGACGGTTATTTTTGGAGCGCCACAGTTTGAAATAGTCAAACTGCTAGAACGTAGTAGCAAAGCAGAACTGGCTGGTGTTCTCAAAGCAGGTAATCTGCATACAACTTTAGCTTACTGGCAAGGACGAAGCGAGGAAATTACCAAACTCACCCAATGGTTAAAAAATAAAGATATTACTTTAATTGGGATTGAAGGTATTGGTGGCACGGGTAAATCAATGCTAGCTGCCAAAATCTATGAAGAAATTGAGGGTTTCCCCAAGCGATACTGGGCAGATGTAAGTTCTGGGGCAGTGTTCAGCGATTTAGCCCGCCGAGTGCTGACAGAATTTGGTCATCGAGTACCAGAACAAGAATCAGAATTAGTAGAAGCATTGGTTAAGTGCCTGAAATCTGGGCAATACTTGCTAATAGTTGACAACCTAGAAAGTATATTACAGCAAGATAGACAGTGGGGCAGCCAGTTTTACAGAGACTTTTTCACGTTTTGGGTAGAGTATGGCGACAACAGTAAAGTATTAGTCACTACCAGAGAACGACCGCAACAGCCAATATCGTCAAGATTTCAATGGATATCCCTAAAAGGTCTGAAAATTGAGGAAGGGGTGGCACTCCTAACAGCATTGAACATTGGGGGAGATTTAGAAGAATTTACCAAATTAGTAGATGGGCATCCCTTGCTATTGAGATTAGTAGCCGATTTACTCAAAGAAGAATACCCCCAAGACCCCAGCTTAGGACGATTAGCAGAATTAGGCTTAGGGAATTTACAGCAGATATTAACAGATCCCAAGGTAGTAGGTCAGCACCGTCGGGAAAATGTGGGGATGGTGTTGGTATTGGATGCCAGTTTTGCACGGTTGAATGACCTACAAAAGAGACTATTACTCAATGTCAGCGTTTACCGTGGTACTTTTAATAAAGTAGCAGCCGCAGCTTTGTTACCTGAAAGTTCTGAGACTGACGTTGAGAGGGAACTAAGAAACCTGGTTAAGCGTTCCTTTTTGTTAGAAAAACTCAACACTCAGCGGTGGTTTAATTTCCAGCCAGTAGTGTTGGAGTATGTGCGCTATAAAGCAGGCGATCAAACCGAAGTGCATCAGCGAGCGATTGATTTTTATCTTTTGAATGTTAAACAAAAACCTTGGCACACTATAGAAGATATCAAGGAATATCTAGAAATTTTCTATCATAGGTATCTAATAAAACAATATGACTCTGCACTCGATATATTAATAGCTTGCGATGATTTTTTAACATTAAGGGGTTATTACACTGTCCAAGTTGAATTGTATAGGCAATTAATAGCAGCATGGGAAAAAACAGGGGTTAGAGAAAACTGGAATTATCAGGCTACTGTTGGTAGTTTAGGCAATGCTTACCAACGCTTGGGACAGTACCAACAGGCGATTGAGTTTTACCAACAGGCTTTGGATATAGCGAGAGAAATTGGCGATCGCTTTGGCGAAGGAACCGCCTTGGGCAATTTAGGAAATGCTTACCAACGCTTGGGACAGTACCAACAGGCAATTGAGTTTCAGCAACAGTGGTTGAATATAGCTAGAGAAATTGGCAATCGCAATGGCGAAGGACGCGCCTTGGGCGGTTTAGGACTTGCTTACGACTCCTTAGGACAGTACCAACAGGCAATTGAGTTTCACCAACAGGCTTTGGATATAGCTAGAGAAGTTGGTGATCGCAATGGCGAAGGAAGCGCCTTGACCAATTTAGGAAATGCTTACCAATCTTTGGGACAGTACCAACAGGCAATTGAGTTTTACCAACAGGCTTTGGATATAGCGAGAGAAATTGGCGATCGCTTTGGCGAAGGAACCGCCTTGGGCAATTTAGGAAATGCTTACCAACGCTTGGGACAGTACCAACAGGCGATAGAGTTTCACCAACAGTCATTGAATATAGCTAGAGAAATTGGCGATCGCAATGGTGAAGGACGCGCCTTGGGCAATTTAGGACTTGCTTACCAATTTTTGGGACAGTACCAACAGGCGATAGAGTTTCACCAACAGGCATTGAATATAGCTAGAGAAATCGGCAATCGCTTTGGCGAAGGAACCGCCTTGGGCAATTTAGGAATTGCTTACAGATCTTTAGGACAGTACCAACAGGCAATTGAGTTTTACCAACAGTCATTGAATATAGCTAGAGAAATTGGCGATCGCAATGGTGAAGGAAACAGCTTGGGCAATTTAGGACTTGCTTACGACTCCTTGGGACAGTACCAACAGGCGATTGAGTTTCACCAACAGGCTTTGGATATAGCTAGAGAAATTGGTGATCGCAATGGCGAAGGAAGCGCCTTGAACAATTTAGGACTTGCTTACGGCTCTTTGGGACAGTACCAACAGGCGATAGAGTTTCTCCAACCGGCTTTGGATATAGCTAGAGAAATTGGCGATCGCAATGGCGAAGGAACCGCCTTGGGCAATTTAGGAAATGCTTACGACTCCTTAGGACAGTACCAACAGGCGATTGAGTTTCACCAACAGTTATTGAATATAGCTAGAGAAATTGGTGATCGCAATGGCGAAGGAACCGCCTTGGGCAATTTAGGAATTGCTTACAGATCTTTAGGACAGTACCAACAGGCAATTGAGTTTTACCAACAGTCATTGAATATAGCTAGAGAAATTGGTGATCGCAATGGTGAAGGACGCGCCTTGGGCAATTTAGGCAATGCTTACGACTCCTTGGGACAGTACCAACAGGCGATTGAGTTTCAGCAACAGTCATTGAATATAGCTAGAGAAATTGGCAATCGCAATGGAGAAGGAAGCGCCTTGAACAATTTAGGACTTGCTTACCAATCTTTAGGACAGTACCAACAGGCGATTGAGTTTTACCAACAGTCTTTGAATATAGCTAGAGAAATTGGTGATCGCAATGGCGAAGCAAACGCTTTGGGCAGTTTAGGACTTGCTTACCAATCCTTGGGACAGTACCAACAGGCGATTGAGTTTTACCAACAGTCATTGAATATAGCTAGAGAAATTGGCGATCGCTTTGCCGAAGGAACCGCCTTGGGCAATTTAGGAAATGCTTACGACTCCTTAGGACAGTACCAAAAGGCAATTGAGTTTCACCAACAGGCTTTGGATATAGCTAGAGAAATTGGCAATCGCAATGGCGAAGGAAGCGCCTTGGGCAATTTAGGAATTGCTTACCAATCTTTGGGACAATACCAACAGGCGATTGAGTTTCACCAACAGGCTTTGGATATAGCTAGAGAAATTGGTGATCGCAATGGCGAAGGAACCGCCTTGGGCAATTTAGGAATTGCTTACCAATTTTTGGGACAGTACCAACAGGCGATAGAGTTTCACCAACAGTCATTGAATATAGCTAGAGAAATTGGTGATCGCAATGGTGAAGGACGCGCCTTGGGCAATTTAGGACTTGCTTACTACTCCTTGGGACAGTACCAACAGGCGATAGAGTTTCACCAACAGGCATTGAATATAGCTAGAGAAATCGGCAATCGCTTTGGCGAAGGAACCGTCTTGGGCAATTTAGGACTTGCTTACTACTCCTTGGGACAGTACCAACAGGCAATTGAGTTTTACCAACAGTCATTGAATATAGCTAAAGAAATTGGCGATCGCAATGGCGAAGGACGCGCCTTGAACAATTTAGGACTTGCTTACCAATCTTTGGGACAGTACCAACAGGCGATTGAGTTTCACCAACAGGCTTTGGATATAGCTAGAGAAATTGGTGATCGCAATGGCGAAGGACGCGCCTTGGGCAATTTAGGACTTGCGTACCAATCTTTGGGACAGTACCAACAGGCGATTGAGTTTTCCCAACAGTGGTTGAATATAGCTAGAGAAATTGGTGATCGCAATGGCGAAGGAAGCGCCTTGAACAATTTAGGAGTTGCTTACCAATCTTTGGGACAGTACCAACAGGCGATTGAGTTTTCCCAACAGTGGTTGAATATAGCTAGAGAAATTGGTGATCGCAATGGCGAAGGAATCGCCTTGAGCAATATAGGACTTGCTTACCAATCTTTGGGACAATACCAACAGGCGATTGAATTTTACCAACAGTCTTTGAATGTAGCTAGAGAAATTGGCGATCGCAATGCCGAAGGAACCGCCTTGGGCAATTTAGGACTTGCTTACCAATCCTTGGGACAATACCAACAGGCGATTGAATTTCACCAACAGTCTTTGAATATAGCTAGAGAAATCGGCGATCGCAATGGAGAAGGAAACGCTTGGTTCAATTTAGGTTTGTCATTAGAAAACATAAATCGGGAATCAGACGCACTGAGTGCTTATCGCAATGCCCGTGAATTGTGTCAAGCAATGGGACTCGATTCCGAAGTCCAAGATTGCAACAATGCAATTGAGCGTCTTTCGCAACAGAATGCACCTGTAGCAGCTCAGCAAGGATTTTGGGGTTGGCTGAATCATCTATGGCGCTCGTGAAAAAAACTGTGGCGGCGGATACGTGGGCTATTTGGGTGGTAGAATATACGACAAATCAACAGTTTTATCAAGTTTTCACTGATAAATGTCCCAAGTGAGACACCTTATTAAGTAATGTGCGCGACTTCTGGTGGCACAGGAGAGTGGAGTCTCAAAAAGTTTCCAGGCTATTATCCGTAAATCCAAGAGCAGGGAATCTGTCGTAAACGCTCTGCTACTGCCCGTTAAGCAATTTTAGAGTTTATGTTGTTAAATGCGATCGCATTTTTATTAGGGTTGAGGAGATAGAGTGCGATAGTGTTTGCGTAGCGCCCTCTTCGGGGCTAGCGCTGCTGCTTTGCTGCAGATCGCGTCTGTGATGTTGGGATTTGTGCGATGTCTGACGACAAGCCCTTCGGGTTCACAGTCGCCTGCTGTCGGGAAACCCTCCTGCAGCGCTGCTTCACCGCTGTGCGTCTACGCATTTATTGGGATTGATGGGAAAGTGCGATGTCTGATGACAAGCCCTTCGGGTTCACAGTCGCCTGCTGTCGGGAAACCCTCCTGCAGCGCTGCTTCACCGGTGTGCGTCTACGCATTTATTGGGATTGATGGGATTTGTGCGATCGCGTTTAGTGGGTTGTCGGATTAGTGCGATCGCATTTATTAGGGTTTGTGGATTTGTGCGATCGCGTTTATTTGGGTTGATGGGAGTGTACGATTATTCTACTCATTAACCGGCATATTTATCTGACTCAATTCTTCCCGTACAACTCGCCGTAAAATTTCCTCTAAAGATTCCCGACGCTGTTGCACATATTCACGCAATGCATTATTTATCAAAGTCTGATAGTTTCCACCACCAGCAAGATGGACTTGTTCGCGGAACCACATCAAAATATCATCATCTAACCGAATTGTAATCCTTGTTTTACCTTCGCCTGTAGGCTGAATTGCTCCACGTTTACCTTGACTAAAATCGTACTCAGTATCCATAGATTGAATTACCAACGCTCTAACATCAAGCCATCAACATAGTCAAAGTCTGTATCATCTGTCACTAATATCCAACCCTGCTCTAAACATTGTGCCGCAATCCAAACATCATTCATTGGAATTGGTCGTCCCTTCCGTTTCAAAGCCAGTCGGGTTTGAGCATAGACTGCTGCTGTTTCTCGACCTAATGGCAGAACTACACAAGCCTTAATAAACTCCAGATAACGAGGTAAATTTTGTAATGGACGAGTAGAGTTTTCCGCGCCAAAAAGTAACTCCCCCACTACGACGGTAGGCAGAACCACCTCTGGTAATGCTAGTACCCGTGAAACGATGGCTGTGTCTCCATTCAAAAAACGCACTGCCACAGAGGTATCCAGGGCAATCTCACCACTCATTCACATCCACCTGCCGACATTCTGTGGCGATCGCCTCTTTTAATTCTTCCGCTTCTCTATCACTTAAAATACCTGCAAATTTTGCCAAAGGATGGGTTTTGCGTGTTGCTTTTACTCTATGAAAAAAATCTAATACCAACTCAACTATATCATCAGGAGCTTGTTCGATTTCCTGGATCAATTCTTCACGATTTGTCATGCATTCAATTGTTCTTGACTAGTTCTTTCTATTTTCAGTATATCCAAAGTCCCAAAGCGATCGGATTTGGATTGATGGGAGAAAGTGTGATAGCGTCCTTTGAGTGCGCCGCCTATGCCTAGGGCACGGCTACGCCTATCGGGGCTAGCGCTGCTGCTTTGCAGCAAATTGCATTTGGGTTGATAAGAGAGTGGGATGTCTGACGACAAGCCCTTCGGGTTCACAGTCGCCTGCTCCGGGAAACCCTCCTGCAGCGCTGCTTCACCGCTGTGCGTCTACGCATTTATTGGATTAATGGGAAAGTGCGATGTCTGATGACAAGCCGGTGTGCGTCTACGCATTTATTGGGATTGATGGGATTTGTGCGATCGCCTCAGGCGGAGTTTTGCTTATCGCCACAACCACTTATGCAGGGGTATCACATGTGACATACTCCCACACCGTAATCTTTGATTCGGTGTGGGCTTCTCAGCGACTCCCGGTATCCCGTCGGACATTAACTGAGCTTTGTTTAGACTGCACGAGATGCCCCTCCGCACAGTTGAACAAGTACAAAAATGTTCAAACACCTTAGTACTGTCAGAGTTTTACCCATCCACAGAAAAGCGACTACGAATAGTCTAGTTACTGAATGGAACCCCATACTCTGAGTTGTCAAGGTACAACGTACAGGAAGCGGTTAGCTATTAGTTTTGTTTAACCTGTACTCCTCAATCTTAGCATAAATGTGACAACGTTGGGTAGTTAAAAATGAAGACAACAAGATGAAATGTAAGGATGTCAGAAAAAAGATTAAATAAGTTACGATTATATGCTGCAAGCAAAGATAAGACGGTTACTCAAATTGTGGAAGACGCTTGTTGACAGGTTGCCCAATACGGAGATTGGCAATTCGTCATCGACCAACATTGTGCATTGAGCTACGCTCAATATCACTCGTCGGTCAATTCCTCACTGCCCAGAATTCATCCCAACGCTGAACGGAGTACCGTTACAGTGTGGGGCTTCTTCTGCTTTCAGCTAAAATACTGACAATTAGACTTGGATTTTTGACTCTTTAGCAGAGAAAATAAATGAGAGTTGGCTGTGAGGGGTAATGCCGAAAAAAGTGAGAGAGTTGAAAGCAATGGTGTCAAAAGTTGGCTATATCCTTCAACCAGGAAGAGGTAAAGGAAGTCATACATATTGGAAGCATCCGTTGTTACCCGAAGAACCCCTAACCATACCGGGCAAAGACGGCGATGATGCTCCGTTATATTTAGAAAAAAATATCCAACGGGTGCTGAAAAAATTGCAAGAAATGGAAAACACGGAAAACGAAGAAAAACAGGAGCCAGAAGAATGAGCTATCACTACAGCATGGTAATTCAATGGTCGGAGGAAGATAAACTTTTTTTAGTACATTTGCCTGAGTTCCCCTGGCAGCAATTTCATACGCATGGTAGGACTTATGAAGAAGCAGCCAAAAATGGTCAGGAAGTAATTGAGACTTTTGTTGAGATGTTGAAAGAAGAGAACAAACCACTACCAGAACCGAGAATGCTTCCTACAAAACCGTTGCTAGTTGCGTAAGTTAAGTGAGTGTTAATGCCAGCAATAATTGTCAATCATGAGCTTCCAAAAAGTATTTTTTCAAACTAGGGCTAGCTTGCAAATTTTTGTTTAATCTGCGCCGATGTTCAAAAATAGTAGAAAGCCAACTATTAGTACTTGGAAGAACCTCTCCCCTACGAGGGCAGGAGAATTTGGCTCCCCCTTCCCTTATAGGAAAGGGGGCTGGGGGGTTAGGTTTGTGCTTAGTGAATCGATGTTCTAGGGGGGCTAGGAGGTGAGGTACTTCTATTCAAAAATCAACTGCAAATCTAAAATAAATCCTGGTAAAACATCTTCACCTTGAAGAGTGCAAGGAGATTGTAAAATTTCAACTTCTTGGTTAGGGCGATAAATTTCTACTTGCTTATCTTTAGGATTAATCAACCAACCCAAACGCAACCCATTGGCAATGTACTCCTGCATTTTTTCCTGAACATCTTCTAGCTCATCGCTTTCTGAAACGAGTTCTACCGCAAAGTCCGGACACAAAGGCAAGAATTTCTTTTTTTGCGCCGCAGTGAGAGCATCCCATCGTTCCATTTTCACCCAAGAAGCATCAGGGGAACGAGTTGCACCGTTAGGTAACCGAAAACCTGTAGAGGAATCAAAAGCTTTTCCTAATACATTTTGACGGTTCCAGAACCAAAGTTGACCTGATAAATCAAAATTACGGTTTCCTGTTTCTCCCCCAGTGGGTGGCATGATAATTAATTCTCCCTTGGCAGTAACTTCGAGCTGCAAATTTCGGTTAGCAGCGGCGAGTTGTTCAAATTGCTCATCAGTAAGTTTGAGAACTGGGGGTAATTGTAGGGTTACATTCATAATTCATTCCTTTTGCGTTCGCGAACGCGAGTGCGTGTCCTCTGGACTCAGTGAGAGAAAAGCGCCATCGCAATTATGCGGGGCTTTGCCCATCGCACATCCTGAAATTCTGGTAATGGGGCATTATCCGCATAGCGGGGAATATTGCAGTTGATATAGGAATCATCGCATCACTAAACCTTATCTATCCTCTATCGCGTTCCCAATCACCGATCACTTTTTGCAAATACCATTCCTCTGACATTCCTGGATAGTCGTACTTCGCCTGATCAATCAATCTTTGGGCTATTTCCCAATATCCTCCAACCAGTCTCAACAGGCGCTGTCGTAGTAACTTATACCTCGCGTTTGTTGAGTTAGAGCTAGGAGAGTTGATTTTGTTGAGGCTATCTAAGACTTGTTGGTAATTTCCCCAGTCTTCTTTTTCACAAAACATACTTGCTGCACGCTGATAATCTTCAACAGCGCGTTCCATTTCTTCTAAGCAAGTGTAGGCAATGCCACGATTGTAGTAAGCTGTTGCATCATCGGGATTTATTTGCAATGCTTGGGTATAGTCGTTAATTGCACCAAGATAATTCCCCATGACTCGATAGGCATTGCCTCTAGCAACATACAGCATTGCATCTTGGGGTTGCATCTGGAGTGCAGAGTTAAAATCAGCGATCGCCCCAGTATGATCTCCTAGATGAGAACGCGCTTTTCCTCGGTTGCGGTAAACTATGGCATCATCAAAATTTAGTCGCAGTGCTTGGTTAAAGTCGGAGATAGCCTCTCGATAATTTCCCTGTTTGCAACGCACCACCCCTCGACAGCAGTAGGCTTGTGCATCTTGTGGATCAACGCGCAACGCCCAGTTTAAATCCTCCATCGCCTCGCGGGTGTCTCCCTTTTCTGCTTTTTCCAGTAACTGCGCGAAATATTCTTTTTCAGATTTGATTGGCGCAATTGTGGGAGTTGCTTGCACAATTGCAGCAGGTTGTTCTTTTGGTTGGATCTGTTTAATCTTTTCTAGACACTGGCGACAGTTCTCTGTGTCCTTTTGCTGTAGATATAATTCTGCCGCTTTTTTAAAGTTGGCGATCGCATCTTGAATGTACCCTTGTTTACGGCACACTGTCCCCCGTAAATTATAAGCAGGCGCATAATTTACATTGAGACGAATCACCTGTTCCACATCTGCAAGCGCCCCTGGCAGATTTTTCAGCGCCACTCGTGCCAAGGCGCGACAGTAATAAGCTTCCACACTTTGGGGATTAAGCTTCAGCGCTTCTGTGAAGTCAGAAACAGCACTGAGTATTTCTCCTAAATCATAGTATGCTAAACCTCGTTGATAGTAAGCTTGAGCAAAGTAAGGTGCTAGCTGCAAAGCACGGGTAAATTCCTCAATCGCTCCAGCATAGTCTTTTTGCTGGGCTTTTTCCAATCCTTTATTGTAAAATTCGTCATTCATGGCATTTGTTTGCAGGATAAAGTCAGGTTGAAAGCTTAAGGGTGAAGTACTTCATACTTTACACTTCAGATTTCAGTCTTCAGTTGACTCATTTCAAATTGTTCATGAAAATGACTAAATGACAAATGACTACCTTTACCGCTACCCACCCCTGTATCCTGGTGTCTTGCTAAGACGCTACAAGCGATTTTTTGCCGATGTTGAACTTGCTTCTGGGGAAATTGTAACAGCGCACTGCCCCAACACAGGACCAATGACAGGACTTTGTACTCCTGGGAGTGCAGTGCAGCTGTCTTACAGTGATAATCCTAACCGCAAACTTCTCTATACCTGGGAAATGATCCAGGTACATGATAACGAACCCACTTGGGTAGGCATAAATACTAATTTACCCAATAGGATCATCAAATTAGCTTTAGAAAAATACCTTTTTCCAGAATTGGGATATAGCCAAATTCGCACCGAAGTTCCCTACGGGGAAAATAAATCAAGTCGGGTGGACTTCTTGTTATTTCCACATACAAACTTCAACATCCCATCTAGCGATTTGTTTCTAAATAGTGGTAAATTGGTATTAACTGAAAATAGCCGTCATATATATCTGGAAGTAAAAAATACAACTTGGGCGCAGGGCAAGTTGGCACTATTCCCAGACACAGAAACAACACGAGGACAAAAGCATTTGCGGGAACTGACAGCACTCCTGCCCCACAATCGTGCGGTCATGCTTTACTTTATAAATCGAGGTGATTGCACTGAGTTTGCTCCTGGCGATAGTGCTGACCCTATGTATGGTAGACTGTTGAGGTCTGGCATCGACCTTGGTTTAGAAGTTTTACCTTGCCGTTTTGAAGTTAACCCAGAAGGTGTGCGTTATTTAGGTTTGGCAGAATGCAAGTTTTGAGCCTTAGGCATTGCGTCTGGCAACAGACATTAGAGATAATGCCGCTTCTGGTGAATTGGGATTAATACCAGACAACCATTGGCTGAAACGATAACTTCATGTGCGATCGACCATAAATGCCTTGTAAGACTTCCGCTCCAAGAGTGTGGTTGTGAGGATATACTTTCACTGTAAAGCCAAGAGGCTCCAAAGTTTGGTAATAAAGTTCTGGCGTAACACCAGCACCGGGTATGTGGTGGGTTTCGCTTGCAATCATGGCATCATGTTCTTTTTTTGACATAAATTTACCACCGCTCATTAACCGATATATCGGTACCCGTATCTTATACAAAAGCATACCCAAACCTTTCCAGTTCCAAGCAGTCACTTGTGGGTCATGATCGGTAATCAACAGTCCACCAGGACGAACCAAACGCGCTGCTTCTGCCAAAACCTGAGTCATATTGTCGCAATGGTGTAAAGTTGCATTGAGTGCAACGATATCTGCAAATCCGTCGATAAAGGGTAAGTTGTGGGCGTCTGCAAGGATCGGTGTGTAGCCAATTGTTCGCGCCATTTCAAGAGAGGTGCGAGAAATATCCACACCAATCAGCAGTCTTGGTGAACCACCCAACGACGCATACAAATTGCCAGAACCGCACCCTATATCAACGACAATTTTGTCATCCCAACTACCCATTGCAGCACGCCAGCATCCCTTAAATGCTTCGTCCCGGTGACAGGCTTCAAAATAGCCTTTAGTCCATTGAGGATTGTCATAGTAATAACGATTTGCTTCCATTGCTGCAGTGAAATTGGCAATAAAGCTGGTAGGAATGTGTCCTGTTTGCCAAATTACATAGGCATCTTGAGCAATATATTGCTCAAGAACATCAGCCAGGGATTTTTGCATATCTTATTCCTTCGCACAAATGCGTTTTTGGGTTTATTTGTGGTAATGCAATCCCTGTCTTCCCCAATATCAAGTAATTTTAGCTACTCAATTTATACAGCTAAAATCCAGCTAGAGGCTACTTAATTAAAGTGTAAAATCTCGTTTAACAAATAAAACCAGTGAATTTACTTACAAAGCTTGAAGAAAGCTTGAAGAGATGAAAATTGCAAAAAAATAGGCAAAATATTTTATAAAAGTATAAAAATTATGCATTTCCTCAAGTCATGTTCTACACCCTACAGGTACTATCAAACTTGATGGCTCGTTTAACTGCCTATACCTATCTGCCCCAACCAGCACTATCTCCCGCTATTTTTTAGTTCTGTGGAACTCACGTTACTTTATGGAAGGATGGAAAAGTTCGCAAAATTCAAATTCAGTTAAAAATTCCGTTGTCTGTCAAAAAGCTAACCATACTTTAAAAGCCCCTCTGAATTTAATCAGAGAGGCTTTTTGCTTAAATATTAACCTGGCACCGAGCTATTGTCACAGGCAGCTACCCGCCAACTATCGTCGCCACAGCAGCGTTTCACAACTGAGTTCGGGATGGGGTCAGAGTGGTTCCACCGCGCCATAGGCACCAGGAAAAACAGTGGTCAGTTACCAGT
>Ga0209902_100378_pt1 | contig 53993 bp, 47 predicted proteins | sample FECB27metaG_FD_188304 | JGI IMG/M metagenome (GOLD analysis project Ga0209902, IMG submission 188304) | Cyanobacterial communities from the Joint Genome Institute, California, USA - FECB-27 (SPAdes) (version 2) | ecosystem: Environmental > Aquatic > Thermal springs > Hot (42-90C) > Microbial mats...
CCCGCCACTGGGCGCGCGAGGCGGCGCGCCAGGGCAGCGAGGTCGGCCAGCACCAGCTGCACCTGCTCAACCGCGCGCGCAACGCGCCCATGGGCAGGGAGGCCTGCGATGCGCAGCGTTCCTGAGTTCGCGCGCGGGCTGCTCGCGCGGCACGGCGCGCTGGGCCTGCTGCAGGCCTGGCGCATGCTGCTCGCGGCCGTGGCGGTAGCGGCCTTCGCGGCATCGGTCGATGCGGGCAGCGACGAGGCACCGGCCGCGACCTGCACGACCGGCGATTGCGTCCGGGCCGCGGCCTGCGAGCATCCGTCGCGCTAGCAATCCGCGTCGAGGCACGGGGACGACAATGGGGCACGCCCCACTCGCCGCCCCCGCATGCCCTCCCCCACCACGATCCTCTCCGTCTTCGCCCACCGGCCGATCGACGGCCTGCTCGAGAACCACGCGGCCTATGCGGCGCGCTGGGGCTATGCGCACGAGGCCAGGGACAGCCTGCACGTGTTCGGCGACCGGCAGGCCGAGCTCTACAAGTACCACGCGATCTACGGCGCCTTGCTCGCGCTGGCCGATGGCGGGCTGCTGCTGGTGCTCGACGAGTTCTCGGTCGTCTACGGCCGGCAGAAGCTCGAGGACGTGGCACAGGGCCATGACTTCGTGGTCGTGTCGCAGGAGCCCGGCGCCAGCCTGCCCACATCGAGCGGGATGATCCTGCGCAACACCGCCGAGGTCCGCGAGCGGCTGCGGCTGCTGGTGTTCCATCTGTCGGTGAGCGTGGCCGGCGATCCGGACACGCTGGGCAAGTCCGCCGGCGAACACCTGGGCGAGGCCTTTGCCGTGCATCCGCTCGAGAACCGCCTGGCCAACGGCTTCTACAGCAGCATCCAGGCCGTCTGGGACGGCGGCGGCCGCGTCGCCATCGACCAGTTGCCGAAGGTGGTGCCGCTGGTCGCGCATGCGGCGCCGCGCTGGGAACGCCAGCATGGCGTGTGGCTGCCGACCTATGGCTACGACTTCCGCTACGTCAGCGTGCTGCTCGAGCAGGCGCGCGCCTTCGAGGAGGAACGGCCGCTCGACCTGCCGGCGCAATGGGAGCAAGCCGCGCAGGAGGCACGGGGAGGCGAGCTGCACCTCAACCCGCAGGCGACGATCGCCTTCGTCTCGTTCTACGACGCCAAGGTGGCGGGCTACGGCCGCATCCACGAAGACAACCTCGCACGCTACTGCCAGCGCCATGGCTATGGCCATCACCTCTACCGCGAGCTGCCGGCTTTCGTGCCAACGGGCGTTCAGGCCAACTGGGCCAAGATGCACCTGGTTCGCGAGCATCTGGCGCAGCACGAGCAACTGTTCTGGATCGACGCCGACATCCTCGCGATCAACCAGCGCCTGGGCGTGCAAGAGGTGCTCGGCGCGCGCGACTTCGTGATCGGCATGGACCACAGCGCCTGGCCCGCGAACTCGGGGCTGATGGGCTTTCGGCCCGGGCCGCGCATGCGGCAGTTCGTCGACCATGTCTGCGCGGCGATCGAGGCCGTGCCCGACAAGTCGAACGTCTACGCGGGCGGTGGCGACCAGGCCAGCGTGCTCGCGGGCATGCGCCGGTTCGGGTTGGAGAACGCCGAGCACGTGGTCGACGCGATCTCGCTCGCGCCGGCGCCGATCTACGCGACCCGCGACAGCCGCTTCGTGCACTTTCCGTCGCAGATCAATGCCTACCGGGCCGAGGCGATGCGGGCCTGGGACCGGTGGAGCCACGAACAGTGAAACGTCAGACGTTCTTCGCGAAGATGATGAAGCCCGTGCGGTCCGCGACCTTGTCGTAGAGCCGCTGCCCCGGGAGGTTGGTCTCGTGGGTCTGCCAGTAGACGCGCTTCACGCCGGCCTGAGAAGCGCGTTCGTACACGCCCTCGATCAGCCGGCGGCCCACGCCCTGGCCGCGCAGCGAGGGCAGCGTGAACAGGTCCTGCAGATAGCAGGTCGGCGCGATGCGCGTGGTGCTGCGGTGGAACAGGTAGTGCGTGAGGCCGACCAGCCGGCCCTCGTGCTCGGCCACCAGCGCATGCACGGGCTCGTAGGCATCGAAGAAGCGCTGCCAGGTGGCCTGCGTGATCGCGTCGGGCAAGGCGGTCGGGCCCTCGCGCTCGTAGAAGGCGTTGTAGCCGTCCCACAGCGGCTTCCAGTCGGCGTAGTCGTCGCGCGTGGGCGGGCGGATCACGAGAGTCGGGTTCATGGCGTGTGCAATGGCGCGGGTGCGCGTCGGGCGAAAAGCCCGCATTGCAACACGAACCGACGCGACGCGGCTAAGGATTCGCTGAAGCGGCCGTGGCCCCGAAGAAGGCCTCGAGCGCCTGCATCGGCAACTGGCCGCGCAGGCCGATCGCGACCACCGCGGCACCTTCGGCATCGAGCGGCGCGGTGGCCCGCCGCAGCATGCCGTGGCGGCCTGCGTACTGGACTTCGGACCAGGCCTCGCCCGCGCCCCCGGCCTCGATCTTCAGCAGGCCCTTGAGCCGCAGCACGCCGGGCGGCATCGCGCGCATCCAGGCGCGCAAGGCCTCGGGCGCGAACACGGCCGGGGGCCGCGCGCTCCAGGTCGCGAACTGCGCGCCATGGTCGGCGTGGTGCGCGTGCTCGTGATCGTGATCGCAGCCCGGCACATCGCAATGCGCATGCGGCCTGGCCTGCCCATGCAACCCCGAGGCCAGCGCGAGCGGCAGGTCCGACTGCGTGGTCGCGACCCGCGGCGTGCCCGGCACGGTCGCGTCGAGCCAGGCCGTGGCGGCCGCCAGCGCCGCGTCGTCCGCGATGTCGGTCTTGTTGAGCACCACGAGGTCGGCCGACTTCACCTGCCGCGCCAGCGTGTCGGCCAGCAGCGGATCGCGCGACTGCGCGGCGACCGCGCTCGCATCGACCAGCACCAGGACGGCCTGCAGGCTCAGCTCGGGCGCGGCCATGCCGATCTGCGCGATGCGCCAGGGGTCGGAGACACCGCTGGCCTCGATCACCACGGCGTCGAACGGCGGCTGGGCGTCGATCGTGCCCTGCAGCGCGCGCCCGAGGTCGTCGCCGATCTGGCAGCAGACGCAGCCGTTGGTGAGCGCGACGGTGTCGCCATGGCGCGCGGCGATCAGGCCGGCGTCGATGTTGAGCGCGCCGAAGTCGTTGACCAGCACCGCCATGCGCAGGCCCTCGGCCTCGGCCAGCCAGCGGTTGAGCAGCGTGGTCTTGCCGGCGCCGAGGAAGCCGCCGACGACCGTGAGCGGCAGGCGCCGCGCCGTCATCGCGGTCATCGCGCCCTCATGCCTCGAACACGCGGCCCGACAGCACCGTGCCCCAGACGCGCAGGTCCTTGAGCCGCATCGGGTCGATGGCCAGCGGATCCTCCTCGAGCACGCAGAAGTCGGCGCGCTTGCCGCATTCGATGCTGCCGATCTCGCCATCGAGCTTGAGGGTCCAGGCCGCGCCCAGCGTGATGGCGCGCAATGCCTGTTCGACCGTGATGCGCTCGGCCGCGCCGAGCACGCGGCCCTTGGGCGTGACGCGATTGACCGCGCACCAGGCGGTGAACAGCGGGCCCAGCGGCGTGACCGGCGCGTCGGAATGGATCGCCAGCGGCACGCCGGCGGCGAGCGCGCTGCCGCAGGCATCGAGCCGGTTGGCGCGGTCGGGGCCCATGGTCATCTCGTAGTGCTGGTCGCCCCAGTACCAGATGTGGTTGGCGAACAGATTGGCGCACAGGCCCAGCGCGGCCATGCGGCGGAACAGCGGCGCGTCGATCATCTGGCCGTGCTGCAGCGTGTGGCGGTGGTCGGGGCGCGGGGCGCGCGCTAGCACGCGGCCGATGGCGTCGATCGCGACCTCGCTGGCCTCGTCGCCGTTGGTGTGGGTGTGGATGGTGAGGCCGGCGCGGTGGTAGGTCTCGAAGTCGGCCTCGTACTGCGCGGGCGCGGTCACCCAGATGCCGTTGGGCGCGCCGTTGAAATGGCCGGGCCAGCGCAGCCGCGCAGAGAAGCCCTGGATCGAGCCGTCGAGCATCATCTTCACGAGGCCATAGCGCAGCCGGTCGGTGTTGCGCGGCATCAGCGAGCGCACGTGCTCCGCGCCCTGCGCCGCGCCATGCGTGCCGTGGAAGGCCTGGAACGCGGGCAGGATGCGCACCGCGAAATCCTCGGCGCCGGTGGCGCGCTCGAGCACGCCGCAATCTTCCTCGGTGAGCTTGTTGACCAGGTCGGTCGCGGTGGTCACGCCCTGCATGCAGGCCAGCCGCGCGAAGGAGCGCACGCCTGCCTCGGTCATCGGCGCCAGCAGGCCGGCATTGCCGATCTTGCGCAGCACCAGGAACATCGCGGCCGGCTCCTGCAGCTCGCCCGTGGGCTCGCCCGCGGCCGGCCCGGCGGCGAACTTGACCACGCCCTCGACCTCGTTGTCGCGCGTGATGTCGGCGATGCGCAGCATCGCGCTGTTGACGTTCATCAGGTGGCCGTTGGCATGGCCGATGACGATCGGCCGCGTGGCGCTCGCGCGGTCGACGTGTTCCACCGTCATGCGCTCGCCGCCGAAATAGATCGGATCGAAGCCCCAGGCCACCAGCGGCTCGGACTCGGGCCGGCCCTCGGCCTGCATGCGCGCGGCGATCTCGGCCAGCCGCGCGACCACGGCCTCCATCGAGCGCAGGCCGCTCCAGACCTTGCCCTGCGGATCGCGCCGGTCGAACCAGCCGAGGTACGCCCAGTCCCACATGCTGCCTTCCTTGAGGTGGCAGTGGCCCTCGACCAGCCCCGGCATCAGCACCTTGGACGCGAAGCGCTCGTCGAGCGCGAAGTCGCCCCAGGCGCGCATGTCGTCGAGCGAGCCGACCGCGAGCACGCGTCCGTCGCGCACCGCGACATGGGTGGCCTCGGGCTGCATCGGGTTCATCGTGAGGATCTTGCGGGCGCTGTAGACGGTGGTAGCGGTCATGGATTCGGGAAGGAGGATGGACGGGGCGCGACGCGATGTTCGCGCGGATTCAATCGGCCTGCAGGCGCAGGGGCGGCAGCGGCAGGCCGTCGGCCAGCCCGACGCGGCGGCAGCGCACCCAGTGGCCGGGCACCACCTCGCGCAGCGGCGGCGGTTCGGCCGCGCAGGCCGGCTCGGCCACCGGGCAGCGGCCGGCGAAGCGGCAGCCGTGCGGCGGATCGATCGGGCTCGGCGGATCGCCCGTGAGCTTGATGCGGCCCGCGGCGCGGCGCCGGCCGCCGCCCACGGTGGGCACGGCCGACATCAGCGCCACGCTGTAGGGATGCAGCGGCTGCGCGAAGAAGGCGCGCCGCGGCGCGCGCTCCACGATCTGGCCCAGGTACATCACGGCGATGTCGTCGCAGATGTGCTCGACCACCGCCATGTCGTGCGAGATGAACAGGTAGGTCAGGCCCAGCTCGCGCTGCAGCCGCGCGAGCAGGTTGAGGATCTGCGCGCGGATCGCGATGTCGAGCGCCGACACCGGCTCGTCGCAGACCACGAGCTCGGGGTTGGTGGCGAGCGCGCGCGCGATGTTGATGCGCTGGCGCTGGCCGCCCGAGAACTGGTGCGGAAACAGCTGCTGCTGCTCGGGCCGCAGGCCCACGGCCTCGAACAGCTCGGCCACGCGGCGCGTGCGCTGCTCGGGCGTGCCCACCTGCATCAGGTCGAGCGGCGCGCGCACCGCGGCACCGGCGCGCTCGCGCGGGTTGAGCGAGGAGAACGGGTCCTGGAAGATGATCTGCATGCGCGTGCGCGAACGGCGCAGCGCCTCGCCCTCGAGCGCGCCGAGGTCGGTGTCGCCGAGCCGGATGCGCCCGCCCGTCAGCGGCGACAGCCGCATCACGGCGAGCGCGGTGGTGGTCTTGCCCGAGCCCGATTCGCCGACCACCGCGAGCGTGCGGCCGCGCCGGATCTCGAAGGACACGCCGTCCACCGCCTTCACCACCTCAGGCTTGCGACCCCAGCCGGCCCTGGCGCGCGGGAAGTGCACCTGCAGGTCGTCGACCGCGAGCAGCGTGTCCGCCGGTTCGATCAGGCTCATGCCGCCTCCTCCGCCAGCGCCTCGGCATGCAGCCAGCAGGCCGCGCCGTGCGAGCTGCCGCCATCGCCGTCGCCGGCCAGCGCGAACATCGGCGGCACCGCGTGCGCGCAGCGCGGCATGACATGGCGGCAGCGCTCGCGGAAGGCGCAGCCGCTGCCCAGTTCCCAGATCGAAGGCACGACGCCGGGGATCTCGGCCAGGTCCTCGCGGGTGTCGTCGTCGAAGGCCGCGCTGCTGCCGAGCTCGGGCAGGCAGTCGATGAGGCCGCGCGTGTAGGGATGGCCGGGCGCGGACAGCACCTGGTCGGCGCTGCCCTGCTCGATCACGCGACCCGCGTACATCACCATCACGCGGTCGGCCATCTCGGCGACCGCGCCCATGTCGTGCGTGATCAGCAGGATCGCCGTGCCCTTCTCGCGCTGCAGCTCGCGCAGCAGGTCGAAGATCTGCGCCTGCACCGTCACGTCGAGCGCGGTGGTGGGTTCGTCGGCGATCAGGATGTCGGGTCGGCAGGCCAGCGCCATCGCGATCATCACGCGCTGGCGCATGCCGCCCGAGAGCTGGTGCGGATACTCGTCCACGCGCCGCTCGGGCGCCGGGATGCCGACCTGGCGCAGCATCTCGATGGCGCGTTCGCGCGCGACCCGCGCATCGAGGCCCGCATGCAGCCGCAGCGATTCGCCGATCTGGTCGCCCACGCTGAACACCGGGTTCAGCGAGGTCATCGGTTCCTGGAAGATCATCGAGATGCGGTTGCCGCGCACCTCGCGCATGCGTGCATCGGTGGCGCGCACCAGGTCCTCGCCCTGGAACAGCACGCGGCCGTCGCGGATGCGCCCGGGCGGCGAGGGAATGAGCCGCAGCAGCGCGAGCGCGGTCATGCTCTTGCCGCAGCCCGACTCGCCGACCACGCACAGCGTCTCGCCGGCGCGCAGCTCGAAGTCCACGCCGTTGAGCACCAGCGCCTGGCCGCGCCGGGTTCGGAATTCGACGTGCAGGTCCTGCACGCGCAGCAGTGCCTCGCTCATCTCAGCGCTCCCTCAGCTTGGGGTTGAGGGCATCGTTGAGCCCGTCGCCGATCAGGCTGACCGCGAGCACGGTGACGAAGATCGCGGCGCCCGGGAAGGCCACGGCCCACCAGCATGACAGCACGTACTGGCGGCTCGAGCCGATCATCAGGCCCCAGCTCATCTGGTTCGGGTCGCCCAGGCCGAGGAAGGACAGGCCGGCCTCGAACAGGATCGCGGCACCGATCGCCAGCGTGGCCGACACCACCAGCGGCGGCAGCGCATTGGGCAGGATCACCTTCCAGATGATGCGGGCGTCGCGCGCGCCGATGGCGCGCTCGGCGCGCACGAACTCCAGCCCGCGGTACTTGAGGAACTCGGCGCGCGTGAGCCGCGCGGTGCCGGTCCAGCTCACGACGCCGATGGCCAGCGTGACCGTGACCAGCGTGGGCGAGAACAGCGTCACCACCACCATCGCGAACAGCAGCGCGGGCAGCACCTGGAAGAACTCGGTGATCTTCATCAGCACCGCGTCGACCTTGCCGCCGTAGTAGCCGGCGAAGGCGCCGAGCGTGATGCCGATCAGCACCGACAGCAGCGCCGCCACCGCGCCCACCAGCAGGGTGGCGCGGCCGCCGTAGATCAGCGCGGTGAGCACGTCGCGCCCGAGGTAGTCGCTGCCGAGCCAGGCCTCCTCGCTGAACGGCGGCGTGAGCGGCGCGGCCTTGATCTCGAAGGGATCGGCCGGATAGAGCCAGGGGCCGGCGATCGCGACCGCGAGCACGATCAAGAGCAGCACCATGCCGGCGATGGCCGCGGGGTTGCGCAGGAACATGCGCGCGGCCTCGATGCCGGGATGCTCGGCGCGCGGGCCGGTGGCGGCGCTCGTGCGCGCGGGGGCCGCCGGCTTCGCGGCCGGTGCCGGGTCTGGGTCGAGGGTCATCGTGGAGGTCGCGTTCATCGGGGGAGGCGTCACGCGGTCTTGATGCGCGGATCGATCAGGCGGTAGCAGAGGTCCGTGAGCTGGTTCATCACCACCACCACGATGGAAGAGAACAGCAGCACGCCGAGGATGGTCGGGTAGTCGCGCCGCAGCACCGAGTCGAAGGCCAGGCGGCCGAGCCCCGGCCAGTTGAAGACGGTCTCGACCAGGATGGCGCCCGCGAGCACGTTGCCGAACTGCAGCCCGAGCACCGTCACCACCGGCAGCAACGCGTTGCGCAGCGCATGCTTGTAGAGCACCACGCGCTCGGCCAGGCCCTTGGCGCGCGCGGTGCGGATGAAGTCGGAGCCGAGCACGTCGAGCATCGACGAACGCGCGAGCCGGCTGTACTGCGCGAGATAGACCAGGCTCAGCGTGATCGTGGGCAGCACCAGGTGGTGCGCGACGTCGAGCACGTCGGCCAGGCCGCCGCCGGTGGAATCGATGGAGCGCATGCCGGCCACCGGCAGGATCGGGAACACCGAGGCCAGCAGGATCACCAGCATGATGCCGATCCAGAACACCGGCGCCGCGAAGCCCACCAGCGACAGCACGGTGATGAACTGCGACAACAGCCCGTTGGGCCGGCGCGAGGACAGCACGCCGAGCGCCGTGCCGACCACGAAGGCCAGCAGCACCGAACTGAGCACCAGCAGCAAGGTGGCGGGCACGCGCTCGGCGATCATCTGCGTGACCGGCAGGTTGAAGAAGTACGAATAGCCGAGGTCGCCGCGCAGCACCTTGCCGAGGTAGACGCCGAGCTGCACCGGCAGCGGCCGGTCGAGGCCGTACTGCGTGCGCAGCTCGGCCATGAGCTCGGCCGACATGCCGCCGCTGGCGCCCGCGATGGTCTCGACCGGATCGCCCGGTGCCGCGTGCACCAGCACGAAGTTCAGCACCACCACCGCGAGCACCAGGGCGAGGCCCTGCAGCAGGCGCGAGGCGGCGTAGCGAAGCATGCCCATGTGCGCTCCGCCTTACTTGAGGTAGACCTCGTCGAGCGGCGACAGCGGCCCCCAGATGGTGGTCGGCACGTTGCCGACCTTCTTGCTGGTGATCGTGTGGTAGGGCACCTGGTTGATGAACTCGATCGGCAGCTCGTCGGTCACGATCTTCTGGAAGGTGGCGTAGTAGGCCTTGCGCTGCGTCGGGTCGGTCAGGCCGCCGGCGGTGTTGAGCAGCTCGTCGACCTTCGGATTCGCATAGGACTGGGTGTTGGTCCAGACGATGGGCTTGATGTTGGTCGACAGGTAGGTGCGGTGCACGCCGATGATCGGATCGCCCCAGTTGAAGACCGCGTCCATCGACATGTCGAAGTCGTGCGTGGCCAGGCGCTTGGCCCAGGCCGGGAAGTCGGCCGAGGCGCGCACCTCCACCGTGATGCCCACCTTCTTGAGCTGGCCGCGCACGTACTCGGCCACGTTCTTCTGCTGGTCGTCGCCGCCGGGCAGGTAGTCGATGGTGAGCTTGAAGCGCTCGCCGTTGGCGCCGGCCTTGTAGCCCGCGGCATCGAGCATCTCGCCGGCCTTCTTGAGGTCGAGCGGATAGCGCACCAGGTCGTTGACCGCGAACGGGCTGCTGGCCACCAGCGGGCCGTCGGACACGGTGGCGAAGCCGCCCATCAGCGCCTTGGTGATGAAGTTCTTGTCGATCGAGTGCGCGATGGCCTTGCGCACCTGCAGGTCGGACAGCGGCTTCTTCGCGGTGTTGAAGGCCAGCCAGTTGAGCGGGCCGATGCCGTCGTAGCCCTTGGGCGTGAGCGACACGCGCGGATCGCTGGCGAAGCGCTTGAGGTCGGTGGGCAGCGTCGCGAAGGGCAGCATCTGGATGTCGCCGCGCTCCACGCCGAGCACCAGGCTCGCCATGTCGGGCGTGATGCTCACGATGACCTTGTCGAGGTAGGGCTTGTTGGGCAGGAAGAACTTGTCGAAGCGCTCCATCACGATGCGCTGCGAGGGCTTGAACTCGGTGACGCGGAACGGGCCCGAACCGACCACGTCGGTGCTGTTGCGCGGATGGTTCTTGAGGTCGGTGCCGTCGCCGTAGATGTGCTTGGGCAGGATCGGGCACAGCGCGGGCGACATCGCGAGCACGATCGCCGGATGCGGCGCGCTCATGCGGATGATGGCGGTGTAGGGATCGGGCGTGTCGACCTTCTCGACCGGGCCCAGCATGGTGGTGAAGGGATGGTTGGCCTTGATGGCCATGATCGAGAACGCGACGTCGGCCGAGGTGATGGGCTTGCCGTCGTGGAACACGGCGTTCTTGCGCAGGTTGAGCGTGAGCGACTTCGCGTCGTCGGCGAGCTTCCACGATTCGGCCAGGTAGGGCTGCGGGTTCCACTTGTCGTCGAAGCGCAGCGGGCTCGCGAAGATCTGCGCCGAGGGCAGCGCGGTGGCGATGCCCGACTGCACGGCGCCGTTGAGGTGGCGCGGCGTCTGCGTGCTGCCGATTACCAGCGTGCCGCCACGCTTGGGTTCTTGCGCCGCGGCGGGCAGGGAGCACAGCGCGAGCGCGGCCAGCGAGGCCGCCGACAACAGGGTGACACGGCGCGTGAAGCGGGAAAGCGGAAACGGCATGCGGGACCTCTGGATGGCTACTCGAAGAAGAAGCGGCGCGCGGTGCGGCGCCGACGAGATCGACGATAGGCCCGCGAGCAGGTGCCACGAAGAGCCACGTGGCACCGATCCGCAGGGCCAGACGCTGCGGGTTTGCCCCGTTGTGCGGCGTGCGATGCGCCGTTTGCGGGAAGGCGCACCGGATGCGGGAGCGCGATGGCGCTGGCGCGCTACTTCTCGTCCTTGAGCCAGTACCACTTGTAGAGCATGCGCTGGCCCATGCGGCGGAACGGCGCGAAGGCCTGCGACTCGACCAGGCCCATCACGTTGGGGAAAGGCAGCGGCGAGTCGTAGATCGGCAGCTCGAACACCTCGCGGCCCGCATCGCGGCCCGCGATGCGCTCGGCCAGGCGCTTGCCGGCCCAGGTCGAGAACGAGACGCCGTTGCCGCCATAACCCACCGCGTACCAGATCTTCTTCGACGCATCGGGCTGCGTGATGCGCGGCATCATGTCGTGGCTCATGTCGACCCAGCCCCACCACGAGTGGTCGATGCGGATGTTGGCGAGCGGCGGGAACTTGCGCGCGATCGCGTCGGTGAGCAGCTTGAGGTGCACCGGTGCCTCGGCATCGGCGCCGCTGACCGAGCTGCGGCTGCCGATCTGCAGCCGGTTGCCCTCGAGCAGCCGGTAGTAGAAGCGCAGCGTGCGCGTGTCGGTGAGGAAGGTCTTGGAGCGGAAGTTGGTGGCCTTGAGCTCGGCCTCGGTGAGCTCGCGCGTGACCACCGAGTTCGAGAGGATCGGCATCACGCGGTTCTTCAGCAGCGGGCTCAGCGCCTGACCCGTGTAGCCGCCGGTGCACACCGCCACGCGGCGCGCGCGCACCGTGCCGCCGGGCGTGCGCAGGTGGTGCACGCCGTCGATGGTCTGCCAGCCCTGCACCGGGCTCGAGGTGTGGACCTTCACGCCGAGCGCGCGTGCGCGCCGCAGCAGGCCGAAGGTGAACTTCAGCGGATGGATGCCCACGCCCTCGGCCTCGAACATCGCGCCCACGGTCTCGCGCTCGTCGCAGTAGTCGCTGCGCACTTCCTCGGCGCTCATCATGCGCGTGGCATAGCCGAAGGTGTCGCGCATCAGCGCGGCCTCGGCGGCGAGCACCGGCAGCTTCTCGCGGCGGTGCGCGAGGTAGAGATGGCCGCCGTCGAAGGCATCGCAGTCGATCTGCTGCGTGAGCGCCTTGAAGTTCTCGAAGCCCGCGCGGATCTCGGCGTCGAGCTTCTTCGCGGTATCGAGGCCCCAGCGCGCGATCCACTGCGAGCGCTTGAGGCGGCCACTGGCGTTCTGGCCCTGGCCGCCGCTGCGGCTCGAGCAGCCCCAGGCCGCCTGGTTGGCCTCGAGCACGGTGGCGCGGATGCCGTGCTCCTGCGCGAGGTAGAGCGCGGTCGACATGCCGGTGGCGCCCGAGCCCACGATCGCCACGTCGACGTCGATGTCCTGCACCAGCGGGCCGTCGTCCTCGGGCGGCGTGCCCGCGCTCGCGACCCACCAGGTGGGCGCATAGGCGCGGCCGGCGCCAGGGTCGGGCGCGAGCAGCGGGTCGTAGCGCGGGTCGTAGGGCCGCGAGGGCGTGGCGGGCACGGCCTCGGGGGCGGTGAAGGACGTGGCGGTGCCGGTCATCGTCATGGGCGCTCCGAAGAAGGCGTGGCGCGGACTACTTCGCCGCGGGCAGGTTCGGGCGTGCCTTGCGGAACACGTTCTTGAGCTGGATCTTCCCGTCCTTGAAGGTGAAGACGTCGATGCCGTCGGTCTCGATGCGGCTGCCGTCGGCGGCGGTGCCGGTGAAGGTCCACTGCGAGGTGCCGAAGTCGCCGTGCACGAAGTGCACGCCGTCGATCCACTGCGCGTCGGGCACGGCCTGCCAAGCGGCCGCGAAGGCCTTGCGCACGGCCTCGGTGCCCGTGTGGCGGGTGCCGCAGGCATCGGGGCCGGCGGCGGTCTGGAACACGCAGTCGTCGCTCATGAAGCTCATCAGCGCATCGATGTCGTGGCGGTTCCAGGCCGCGCTGAAGGCGGCGAGGGTGTCGGTGGTGACGGGCGGGAAGGAAGAGGACATGGCGCTCGGATGAAAGTCGTTGGGGAATGAATGGAGCCGAGGGTAGGCAGCGGGCGGGGTGCGCGATAGGGCCAGATGCGGGGATTCGACCGAGCCAGAGCGCACCGCCCTGCGCGCCAGCGCACGCCCTGCCCTAAACTGCGGCGACCATGGCGAGCCATCCCCGAGCCACCCAGTGGGCACAGCTCTTCGCGCTGCCCGACCAGCCCGCGCTGCCGCTGCAGGCGCGGCTGCGCGCCGCGGTGGTGCAGGCCATCCTCGAGGACCACCTGAGCGCGGGCGCCTCGCTGCCCTCCTCGCGCGAACTCGCGGTGCTGCTGGGCCTGAGCCGCAACACCGTGACCTCGGCCTACCTGCAGCTGATCGACGAAGGCTTTCTCGAGGCGCGTCCGCGCAGCGGCGTGTTCGTGGCGCGCAATGCGCGCCCGCCCGCGGCGGCGCCGGCCGAACCGCTGGTGGGACGCAGCGGGCAGTCGGGCCAGCCGCCCGACTGGTCGGCGCGCGTGCTGCGCTCGCTGGTGGACCAGCCCACGCTGTCCAAGCCCGAGCGCTGGCGCGACTATCCCTATCCCTTCGTCTACGGCCAGCACGACCCGCTGCTGTTCCCGACCGAGGACTTCCGCGAGTGCTGCGCGCGCAGCCTGGCGCGCTCGCAGCTGCAGCACTGGACGCCCGACTTCGAGACCGACGACGTGCCCGACCTGATCGAGCAGATCCGCACGCGCCTGCTGCCCAAGCGCGGCGTGTTCGCGCTCAAGGAGGAGATCATCGTCACGCTCGGCGCGCAGCATGCCTACTACCTGCTGGCCGACACGCTGTTCGACACCCACACGCGCGTGGGCCTCGAAGAGCCCGGCCATCCGCATGCGCGCAACAGCTTCTCGCTGCGCCAGCCCAAGTGGGTGGAGGTGGCGGTGGATGAAGACGGCCTGGTGGTCGATGCGCTGCCCGCGGCCGACTACCTGTTCGTCACGCCCTCGCACCAGAGCCCGACCACCGCCACGCTGAGCCTGGAGCGCCGCCAGTGGCTGCTGCGCAAGGCCGAGCTGCAGGACTTCGTGATCATCGAGGACGACTACGAGGCCGAGAACCTCTACGAGGGCACGCCGATGCCGGCGCTCAAGAGCCTGGACAAGACCGGGCGCGTGATCTACGTGGGCTCGGTGTCGAAGAGCCTGTCGCCCGCGCTGCGGCTGGGCTTCATCGTGGCGCCGCGCGCGCTGATCAAGGAGCTGCGCGCCATCCGCCATGCGATGGTGCGGCATCCGAGCGCGTTCCTGCAGCATGCCTATGCGCTGTTCCTCTCGCTGGGCCACCACGAGTCGCATGCGCGGCGCGTGAACCACGCGATGCAGGAACGGCTCGCGCTGGCGGCGCAGGCGCTGCGCGACCACCTGCCCGATTTCGAGTTCAGGCTGCCGCAGGGCGGCGCGTCGCTGTGGGTGCGCGCGCCGGCCTGGGTCGACGCGGGCGAGCTGTCGCTGATGGCGCGCAGCCACGGCGTGCTGATCGAGGCCGGCGACGTGTTCTTCGCGAAGCCGCCCTACCCATGCCCCTTCTTCAGGCTGCGGCTGTCGTCGATCCCGGCGGCGCAGATCTCGGCCGGCATCCGCGCGCTGGGGCTGGCCGTGGAAGAACTCGCGGCCGCGCGCGGCGAGCGGCGCCCCGCGGGCGGGCGCACGCACTGAACGAGCGCCCATGAAAAAGGCCGCGACATGCGCGGCCTCGTTGCTTAGCGATCGGCGAGCCGATCAGCTCGGCTCGGGAGTCTTGAACAGCGCCGCGATCTTGCGCTTGCTCTTGATGTTGCTCGACACGCCGGTGCGCGCGGGCGCCTTGGCAGCGGCTTCCCAGGCCGGTGCGGCCTCGCTGTTGCCGGCCTCGTAGGGCTGGTCGAAGAAGGGATCGCGCGGCGCCGAGGGCGCGCGGTGCGGACGTCCGCCGCCGCGCCGCGCATCGCTGCCGTAGCCGCGTTCGCGCGGCTGGTCGAGCACGTCGCGCGCGTCGCCGGCCTCGCCCTCTTCGCGCCAGTGGCGGCGGCCGTCGTTGATGCGGCCGCGCGGGCGGTCTTCCTCGAACTCGACCGGCTCGAGCTCGATCTTCTTCTTGATCAGCTTCTCGATGTCGGCCACCAGGCGCGCGTCGTTGCCGCCGCTCGCGAAGCTCACGGCCAGGCCCGAGGCGCCGGCACGGCCCGTGCGGCCGATGCGGTGCACGTAGTCCTCGGCATTGAACGGGATGTCGAAGTTGAAGACGGCGGGCACGTCCTTGATGTCGAGGCCGCGGGCCGCGACGTCGGTGCACACCAGCAGGTCGACCTCGCCGGCCTTGAAGGCGGCGAGCGCCTTCAGGCGTTCGTCCTGGCTCTTGTCGCCATGCAGCGCCGAGGTGCGCAGGCCGTCGCGCTCGAGCGTGCGCGCGAGCCGCGCGCAGCCCAGCTTGCTGTTGACGAACACGAAGGCCTGGGTGATGCCGCGCTGACGCACGATCTGCTTGAGCGCGCGGCGCTTGTCGTCGTCGGACACGCTGTAGAAGTGCTGCTCGACGGTGGAGGCGGTCTCGTTGGGACGCGCCACCTCGATGGTCACCGGGTTCTGCAGGTAGCTGCCGGCCAGGCGCTTGATCTCGGGCGAGAAGGTGGCCGAGAACAGCAGCGTGGTGCGCTGCTTGGGCAGGTAGCTGAGGATGCGCTGCAGGTCGGGCAGGAACCCGATGTCGAGCATGCGGTCGGCCTCGTCGAGCACCACGTACTCGACCTGGTTGAGCACCGCGTTCTTGGCCTCGATGTGATCGAGCAGCCGGCCCGGCGTGGCCACCAGCACCTCGACGCCCTTCTTCAACTCCAGCGTCTGCGGCTTCATGTCGATGCCGCCGAACACCACCGTGCTGCGCAGGTTGGTGTACTTGGCATAGAGCTTGATCTGCTGCGCCACCTGGTCGGCGAGTTCGCGCGTGGGCAGCAGCACGAGGGCCCGCACCGGGTGCCGCGCGGGCGAGGTGGAGGCGTTCTCGTGCTTGAGCATGCGCTGCAGCAGGGGCAGCGAGAACGCCGCGGTCTTGCCGGTGCCGGTCTGCGCTGCGCCCATCACGTCCTGGCCCGAAAGCACGACCGGAATGGCCTGCTCCTGGATCGGCGTCATGGTCTCGTAGCCCATTTCGGCCACGGCACGCGCCAGCGGAGCCGCCAGCGATAAGTTGGAGAAGGAACTTGTCATTGAGCCCGCTATTGTCGCACTGCCGCAAAAAACGGCAGTGACCGCGCGATGACAACGCCCGCTTTCGCGGCATTGCTATTTATTCAATAGCAAACAATGGAGCACTGACGCGCGGTCCAAGACGCCACGCTGTCAGGCAATAGTGTGCAACCGTCAGAGATTGCGCGCGTTGAAGGTGTCGCAGGCCTGGACGCTGCCCGTTTGGTAGCCGGTTCCGAACCAGCGCTGGCGCTGCGCGCTGGTGCCGTGGGTGAAGCTGTCGGGCACCACCGCGCGCCCCGCGGAGCGCTGCAAGGCGTCGTCGCCGATCTTCTGCGCGGCATTCATCGCGGCCTCGATGTCGCCCGGGTCGAGCCACTTCTTCGACTCCTGCGAGTGATGCGCCCAGATGCCCGCGAAGCAGTCGGCCTGCAGCTCGACGCGCACGCTCATCGCGTTGTTCTGGCTCTGGCTCAGGCGGCGGCGCATGCCGTCGACCTTGGCCGTGATGCCGAGCTCGTCCTGCACATGGTGGCCGACCTCGTGCGCGATCACGTAGGCCTGCGCGAACTCGCCCGGCGCGCCGAGCTGGTTCTTGAGCGTGTCGTAGAAGCCGAGGTCGATGTAGACCTTCTTGTCGCCCGGGCAGTAGAACGGCCCCATGGCCGATTCGCCGGTGCCGCAGGCCGTGGGCGTGGCGCCGCGGAACAGTACGAGGCGCGGCGCATGGTAGGTACCGCCGTTCTTCTGGAAGATGTCGCTCCAGACCACCTCGGTGTTGCGCAGCACGGTGCTGACGAAGGCGGCCTCGCGGTCGTTGGCCGGCGGCTTGGGCGCCGGGCCCTGTTGCTGCTGCTGCACCGGTGCCGGACCGCCGCCACCGCTGAGCAGGCTCAGCACGGTGAGCGGATTGATGCCGAAGACCCAGCCCGCGATCAGCGCGACGGCGATGGTGCCGATGCCGATCCCGCGGCCGCCGATGAAGCCGCCGCCACCACCGCCACCGCCCTCGCCGCGGCGGTCTTCCACGTTGTCGGATTGCTCGTTGCCTTCCCATCTCATCGCATGCTCCTTGCCGGCCTCTTGCTGGGGTTTTGGCCGGTGATCGCCGGATGGTAGCGGCCCCGGGAGGCGCCGGGGTAACCGGGCGTCAGCGCAGGCCGCGCGCGCTCGAGGGAGACGCGCTCGACAACGCGATCAGGTCTTGGGCAGCGTCACGCCGCGCTGGCCCTGGTACTTGCCGCCGCGGTCCTTGTAGCTGGTCTCGCAGACCTCGTCGCTCTCGAAGAACAGCACCTGGGCGCAGCCCTCGCCCGCGTAGATCTTGGCCGGCAGCGGCGTGGTGTTGCTGAACTCCAGCGTCACGTAGCCTTCCCATTCGGGCTCGAAGGGCGTGACATTGACGATGATGCCGCAGCGCGCATAGGTGCTCTTGCCCAGGCAGATGGTCAGCACGTTGCGCGGGATGCGGAAGTACTCGACGGTGCGCGCCAGCGCGAAGCTGTTGGGCGGGATGATGCAGTAGTCGCCGTGCATGTCGACGAAGCTCTTCTCGTCGAAGTTCTTCGGGTCGACCACCGTGCTGTGGATGTTGGTGAAGACCTTGAATTCGGGCGCGCAGCGGATGTCGTAGCCGTAGCTCGAGGTGCCGTAGCTGATGATCTTGTGGCCGTCGGACTCGCGCACCTGGCCGGGCTCGAAGGGCTCGATCATGCCGTGCTGCTCGGCCATGCGCCGGATCCATTTGTCGCTCTTGATGCTCATATGCGGTCGCTGCTGCGGGGGGAACGGGCGCGAATTGTGGCATGGCGGCAGCGCCGCCCTGCCCTGCACCCTGCCCCGCCTAGCCGGCCTGCGAGATCACCGTGCGCTCGACCAGCCGGTCGTCGCCCAGCACGATCAGCGCGAACAGCAGCTCCTCGAGGCCGTTCGCCCGCGCGGTCTTGCGCTCCAGCAGCGGCGTGGCCTTGGGATTCAGCACCAGGAAGTCGGCCTCGCAGCCCGGCTGCAGGTTGCCGACCACGCCGTCGAGTCCCAGCGCGCGCGCCGCGCCGCCGGTGTGGCGCCACCAGAGTTCCGAAGGCGCGATGCTCAGGCCGGCCTTGGTCTGGCCCTCGCGGCCCACGTAGTAGGCGGCCATCATGGTGTGGAAAGGGCTGAAGCTGGTGCCGCCGCCGACGTCGCTGGCCAGGCCGTAGGGATGGCCCACGTGGTCGGCCTTGCCGAAGTCGAAGAAGCCGCTGCCCAGGAACAGGTTGCTGGTCGGGCTCACGGCCGCGGCGGTCTTCGTCTCGCGCAGCAGCGCGCGGTCGGTGTCGTCGAGGTAGATGCAGTGCGCGTAGACGGCGCGCTCGCGCATCAGGCCGAAGCCGGCGTAGACGTCGAGGTAGGAACGCGCCTGCGGATACAGCTCGCGCACCCAGGCCACCTCGTCGCGGTTCTCGGCCACGTGCGACTGGATCCAGGTGTCGGCGTACTTCGCGGCCAGCTCGCCGGCGCCGCGCATCTGCGCGTCGGTGCTCGCGGGCGCGAAGCGCGGAGTGATCGCGTAGCCGAGCCGGTCGACGCCGTGCCACTTGCGGATCAGCGCCTCGGAATCGATCAGGCTCTGCTCGGTCCGGTCGCGCACGCCGTCGGGCGAATTGCGGTCCTGCAGCACCTTGCCGGTGATCATGCGCAGGCCGCGACGTTGGGCGTCCTCGAAGAGGGCATCGACCGAGGCCACGTGCGAGGTCGCGAAGGTCAGCGAGGTGGTGACGCCGTTGCGCAGCAGCTCGTCGAGGAAGAAGCCGGCCACTTCCTTCGAATGGGCTGGGTCGGCGAAGCGGCTCTCGGCCGGGAAGGTGTAGTTCTCGAGCCAGGGCAGGAGGCCCGGCGAGGGCGAACCGATGATGTCGGTCTGCGGGAAATGGATGTGCATGTCCACGAAGCCCGGCGCGAGGATGCGCCCCGGCAGGTGCGTGGTGTGGACCTCGGGATGGCGCGGCGCCACGGCGGCGTGGCTGCCCGCATCGAGCACGCGCTGGCGGCCGGCGGCATCGGGGCCGACGACCAGCAGGCCGTCTTCGTCGAACTGGGGGAGACCGGCGGCGTCGAAGCGCAGCAGGGAGGCGCGGTAGGCTTTTTTCATCGTGGAGGCCGAGCGTAATGCAGCCTCGCGCCGCCGCAATTTCCATGCGCGTATGAGCGCTATATGGCGCGCGGCCTGCGGGTTATCCCGCGGACGGGGCCGGAAACGGCAAAGCCGGGCCGTCGCGGCCCGGCGGAAAACTCAGACGCCCGGGAAGCTCAGGGCTTCGCGAGCATCTTGCCCAGCGCGAACACCGAATTCGGCACGTTCGTCGGGCGGGCCACGCTGGGCGCGGCCTGGCGCGAAGTCGCGTGGCGGACCACCGCGGGCGCCTTGGCCTGGGTCGCGTTGCGCGCGAGCTGCTCGTCCATCAGGTGCTGCAGCGTGACCGAATCGAGGAACTCCACCATGCGGCTGTTGAGCGATGCCCAGAGTTCGTGCGCGGTGCAGCGCACGCCTTCTTCCTCGCTCGCGGAGGCCGAGGACGGTGCCGCTTCGGCGGCGTCGACCGCGAACACGATGTCGGCCACCGTGATGCGGGCAGCCTTGCGGCCCAGCGAGTAGCCGCCGCCCGGGCCGCGCGTGGAGGCGACCAGTTCGTGCCGGCGCAGCTTGCTGAACATCTGCTCCAGATAGGACATCGAAATCTTCTGCCGCAGGCTGATGGCAGCCAGCGTGACCGGACCGGTGGTCTGGTGCAGGGCCAGGTCGATCATGGCGGTGACCGCAAAGCGGCCCTTGGTGGTGAGACGCATCTCATCTCTCCTTCGTGCTTCTTGTAGACGTGAGGCCATTGCGGCCCCGTGGCGAAGCTTCCTTTGTTGTTATACGTTCTTCCAGAAACTCGACGCCGGAGTATCGGGCCTCGCAGACCGACTACCGGCAGATCCCGCCATTGTCGGCGAAAGATCTGCCTTTTTGGCACCGGAAAAGCACTGAAGCCTTCCCGAAAACCGGCATAGACCACTTCGACACGGAAATCGGCATTCGGTTCCCCGCCCCGTCGATCGCCGTGGCGCTCAGCGCGCGATCCGCCCCTGCACGCCCTCGGCCAGCCAGTTCATCCGCAGGATCTGCTCGTCGGACAGCTGGCTGCCTTTGGCGATCACGGTACGGCCCTCGTTGTCGCGCACCTCGGCCGCCACGGCGCGGAACGGCTGCAGCCGGCCGGCCGCGATGTCCTGCTGGCGCGCCAGCACCTCCTGCTGCACGGCCTGCGGCACCTTGGTGCCGAAATCGCCGACCCGGATCATTCCTTCCTTCACGCCGCCCCAGAGGTTGGCGCTCTTCCAGCTGTCGTCGAGCACCGCGCGGGCGCGCTGCGTGTAGTAGCCGCCCCACTGGTGCGTGACCGCGACCACCTGGGCGTCGGGCGCGATCTTGCGCATGTCGGAGTGATAGGCGATCGCCAGCTTGCCGCGCTCCTGCGCCGCCGCCATCACCGCGGTCGAGCCGGTGTGGAAGGCGATCACGTCCACCGACTGGTTGAACAGGGTCATGGCCGCGTCGCGCTCCTTCGGCGGATCGAACCACTCGTTGAGCCAGACCACGCGCACGGTGGCCTTCGGATTCACCGAGCGCATGCCGAGCGTGAAGGCATTGATGCCCTGCAGCACCTCGGGGATCGGGAAGCCGGCCACGTAGCCCGCCACGTTGCTCTTCGTCATGCGCCCGGCCGCCACGCCGGCCAGGTAGCGGCCCTCGTAGTAGCGCGCGTTGGCGGTCGCCACGTTGGGCGCGGTCTTGTAGCCGGTGATCGATTCGAACTTCACCTCGGGGAAGTCGCGCGCCACCTTGAGCGTGGGCTCCATGTAGCCGAAGCTCGGCGTGAAGATCAGCCGGTGGCCCTGCTGCGCGAGGTCGCGGATCACGCGTTCGGCATCGGCGCCCTCGGCCACGTTCTCGACATAGGTGGTCTTGACGCGGGCGCCGAGGGCCGCTTCCACGGCCTTGCGGCCCTCGTCGTGCTGGCGCACCCAGCCGGCTTCGGTCAGCGGCGTGACGTAGACGAAGCCGATCTTCAGCGGCGGCGCGGCTTGGGGTTGGGAGTGGGCCCGGGAGTGGGCGAAAAACAGAAAACAAGCGGTCACCCACGCCACCAAGGCGCGGCCCGCGAGGTTTTTGTACATGGTGTTCCTCTACATGGCCCCGGTAAAAAGAAACCCCTGCACCGGCCGGGACGCCCGGTGCAGGGGCGGGCATTTTACTTGTCGAACGCCGGGTCGACCGGCACCCGGTAGCCGTTGACCAGCCGGTTGGTCTCGTTGGCCATGCCGACCACGGCCATCAGCTCGGCGAACATCGCCGGCGTCATGCCGGCCTTCTCGGCACCCGCGTGGTGGCTCGCGATGCAGTAGTTGCAGCCGTTGCTGACGCTCACGGCCAGGTAGACCATCTCCTTGACCACCGGGTCGAGCGCGCCGGGCGCCATCACCTCCTTGAGGCTGGACCAGGTGCGCCGCAAGGTGGCGGGGTCGTTCGCGAGGTACTTCCAGAAGTTGTTGACGTCGGGCACGTTGCGCGTGGCCTTGATGTCGTCGAACACGGCGCGGACCTCGTCCGGGGCGTTCGCGTACTCGATGGGCTGGGGTTTCATGCGGTGTTCTCCTGGGTGTCTGTGGCCGGACACCCATTAGAGCGAAAGCCGCGCGGCCGCGCCGCCACCCGTGCACAGCCGCGATGGCTGCCGCCGCCAATCGGCAGGCGCCAGGGCGCGCGGGCGGCGGGACAATTCCGCCACCCCATGACGACCGACGCACAGCCCTCCTCCACCGCCGCGTTCACGCATTCCACCCACTGGCGACGCAACCTGGTCGTCTGCATGTTCGGCTCCTTCACCACCATCGTGGCGATGACGCTGCTGCTGCCCTTCCTGCCGCTGTACGTGGAGCAGCTCGGCGTGAAGGACCATGCGGCGATCGTGCAGTGGTCGGGCGCGGCCTATGGCGCGACCTTCCTCAGCGCGGCGCTGGTGGCGCCGCTGTGGGGCTGGCTGGCCGACCGCTACGGGCGCAAGCCGATGCTGATCCGCGCCAGCCTCGGCATGGCGGTGGCGATGGCGCTGATCGGCGTGGCCGGCAACGTCTGGCAGCTGGTCGGGCTGCGGCTGCTCGCGGGCCTGCTCGGCGGCTATGCCTCGGGCTCGATGGTGCTGGTCGCCACGCAGACGCCCAAGGACCGCACCGGCTGGGCGCTGGGCACGATGTCCTCGGCGATCATGGCCGGCAACCTCGTGGGACCGCTGGTAGGCGGCGCGCTGCCGCCGCTGATCGGCATCCGCGCCACCTTCTTCGCGGCCGGCGCGATCATCTTCGTGGCCTTCCTCGCCACGGCCTTCCTGATCCGCGAGGAGAAGAAGCCGCGCGCCGCCGCGGCCAAGGGCGGCGATGCCGGCGCCGGCTGGGCCGCAGTGCCCGACAAGGGACCGCTGGTCGCGATGCTGTTCACCGGCATGCTGCTGATGCTCGCCAACATGTCGATCGAGCCGATCATCACGGTCTACGTGGCGACGCTGGTCGAGGACCCGGACCGCGTGACCATGATGGCCGGCTTCGTGATGTCGGCCGCCGCGCTCGGCAGCATCCTGTCGGCCTCGCGGCTGGGCAAGCTGGCCGACCGCGTGGGCCACTGGAACGTGATCGTGGGCTGCCTCGCGGTGTCGGCGCTGCTGCTGATCCCGCAGGCCTTCGTGACCTCGGGCTGGCAGCTCGTCGTGCTGCGCTTCCTGATGGGGCTGTCGCTCGGCGGCCTCCTGCCTTGCATCGCGAGCGTGATCCGCCACAACGTGCCCGAGCGCGTGGCCGGCAACATGCTCGGCTATTCGACCTCGGCCCAGTACACCGGCCAGGTCGCGGGGCCGCTGCTCGGCGGCTTCGTGGGCGGCCACATCGGCATGCGCGCGGTGTTCCTCGGCACCTGCGTGCTGATGGCGGCCGGCGCGGCGTGGAACTGGGCCGCCAAGCGGCGCTGAGCGGGTGGCGATCGCGCGCCCATAAAAAAACCGAGGCGGGGCTTTGGGGCCCGCACCTCGGCAACGCAGTGAAGGATGGGAGCAGGCCCGTTCGCCGAAGTTCAACCTTTCGTGGCTGTTCCGACGAACGGTGTTCCGCGCCTCACTCGCTCATTCGCTGATCGAACTGGTCTTCAGCGCCGCATCGCCCTGGATCTCGGCTTCGGAGAACGGCACCTTGAGCCACTGCCCGGCGCTGTAGGCGCGGGTGTAATCGGCGTTGTGCGCCGAGGCCGGATCGTCCGACAGCGAGAAGGTCAGGAAGGTATGGGCCTCCACGCCGCCGGCCGGGAAACGCACGATCTGCATGTAGCTGTTGCCGTTCGGGTCGTTGTCCATGCTGTAGCCGCCCTTGTCGAGCGGGTTGTCCGAGCACGAGATCGTGAAGTAGCCCGGACCGCCGCAGCCGCCGTACAGCGGGATCTTCTGGCCGCCGCGGGTGGCGAACAGCACCTCGCCGCGCGTCGCGTCGACCGCGAAGCCGCTGGCCTGCACCTTCGCGACGGCGGCGCCGAAAGCCGTCGACAGCGCGGCGGCGGCACCGGGCTTGAGGTCGCGCGGCGTGTGGATCGGGTCGGCCGGATCGAAGGGCACGGCGTAGAGCGAGGCCGCGGGCAGGCGCTCGGCGCGATCCCAGAACTCGTCCCACACGTGGGCCCCGCGCGCATCGCGGGTGCCGGCGTTGTTCCAGGCCCGCAGCGTGGCACAGGCGCCGCTCACGTCGATGTCGCGCCCGATGGCCGCGTTGTCCAGCGGGTCGGCCGCGACGTTGATGGTCGCCTTCGCGCACACCATCGCCAGCGCCTGGTCCTTGAACAGCTCGGCCGTCAACGCGCGGCTGTTGAGCACCATGCGCTTGACCGTGTCGGCGGTCGCGCCCTTGGCGCCGTAGCTGTCGCTGCCGTCGATGCGCCCCTGCGCCAGCAGGTTGCCCATGCGGGTGCGGAAGCTCACCTCCTGCGTGCCGGCCGGGCCCATGATCGGCGGGTAGCCCGTCATCGGCGCCTTCGGGTTGGCGAGCCAGTAGCTGTCGTTCATGTTGGCCACGTAGTCGTCGCGCTGCAGGCTGGGCAGGCGCGCGGCGCCGATGATGCCCTTCTGCGGCGAATCGGCATCGCTTTGCCAGTCGCAGGCGCTGCGCGAACCGTCGAACACGGGCACGCCCGGCAGCGCGTCCGCGAGCGCCAGGCCGACCGGCGTGGTGCACTGCGCCGTCTGCTCGGCCGACACGTTGGGAATCGCGCCGATGTCGGCATACCAGGCCTTCGCGGCGCCGCGGCCCACGGCCACGGTGTTGACCCACGGGATCGCGACCTCCTCCTTCTGAATCGCGATGAACTCGTCGAGCGACTTGGCCTGGTTCCAGCGCTGCCAGTTGCGGAACAGGCGGAAGTTGTCGGCGTTGACGTCGCGGATCGCGAAGGCGCTGGTCTGGCTCCAGCCCAGCGCCGCGTTCATGCTCGCGAGGTTCGCGATCGGGCCGTACTCCGACTTGTACAGCGTGCGCGTCACCGGCACCACGCCGCCGCCCGACTGCTTGACCTGCACCGTGATGCTCGCGGCCTGCATCTTCACTGCCGCGCCGTCGCGCATGTAGCTGGTCGGGTCGCCCGAGGCGAGCGTGAGCTGGTAGAGGCCGAAGCGGTTCGCGGTCGACACCGTGTGGCTCCAGGCGATGTTGTCGTTGAAGCCGATCAGGATCACCGGGATGCCGAGGAACGAGGTGCCGCTGATGTTGAGCTGGCCCGGGATGGTGAGCTGCGCCTGGTAGAAGCGGTCCGGGCCGCGCCAGTACCAGTGCGGGTTGCCGAACAGCAGCGGGCTCGCATCGCCGGTGGCGCTGGTGCCGAAGCCGATCATGTTGCTGCCCACGCCCTCGTGGCCACCGACCTGGAAGTCGGGTCGGCGCAGTTCCGCGGCGGCCAGTTGCGTGATGCCGCCGGTGGCGCTGCCGCGCCCGCCGGCCTTCGCCATCTTCGCCGCGGCCGGCGCGGTGGCGTTCGCGATCGCCGGCAGGAAGTTGCTGAGGCCGGCCGCGAGGTTGGCCGAGTACATGCGGCGGAAGATGTCCTCGCGCGTCACGCTCTGCACCCAGGGCTCGTTGCGGCAGGCCGCGTTGGCCCCGGCGCTGCCACCGGCCTTGATCTCGCGCACGTAGCGGTTGTAGCCCGCGGCGAAGCCGTCCACCAGCTTGAGCAGCGTGTCGGGCTGCTGCTTGAGCATCGCCGCCACCACGTCGTCCGAGATCACGTGCTTGTGGAAGAAGTCGGAGTCGATGTTCTTCGGCCGGCCGATGGTGCTGCTGAACGGGATCTGCGCGTCGGCGCCGAAGTAGCGCGAGCGCTCGCCGCGGTAGGTGAGGAAGGAGTTGGCCATGGTGCACAGGTCGTCCTGCGCCTGCGCATAGCCGTAGCCGTAGCCCGCGCCGGCCCAGTTGTCGGCCTTGATGTGCGGCACGCCCATCGCGGTGCGGCGGATCTCGGCCTTGTAGGTGGCGTTCTCGGCCGGCGGCGGGTTGATCGGTCCGATCGGGAAGAAGCCGCCGCCGCCTCCACCGCCGCCGCAGGCGACCAGCAGCGTGGCTGCCGCGGCCAGCGAGGTGGCTGTGAATGCGAGGGCGAGCGGCCGCCTCCGGCCGCGCGGATTGTCTTGTCTCATGTCGGATGTCTCCTGTGAATGCTCGGTCATGCTCTCTTGATGGAGCCTCGCCAGCTTAGGCAGCGCGCAGGGGGCTGGCTTGAACGAAGCCGCTGTATTGCGACCGCGCGCGCGCCGCTTCAGCAGGCGCTCAGGAATGCATCGGGGCCGCGCCGTGGCCCCAGGCCTGCGAGGCCTGCTCGTCGGCCTTGACCTCGACCTTGCCCGCGAGGAACGAGGGCGCGAGGCCGAAGTAGCTCTTGAAGGTGCGGCTCATGTGGGCCGCGTCGGTGAAACCGCTGGTCAGCGCGACGTCGGTCAGCGGGCGCTGGCCGGTGAACTGCTGGACCGTGCGCCGCACCTTGGTCCACAGCGCATAGCGCTTGATCGACACGCCCACCTGCTGCGCGAACAGGTGGGTGAGCCGGTCGGGCGAGAGGCAGGCCACGGCCGACAGCTCGCGCAGCGACACCGCGCCCGCGCGATGGCGGATCGCGTCGAGCACGCGCTCGATGCGCGGATCGTTGGGCATGCGGCGCTCGGGGCTGCCGGTGATGGTCTCCACCAGGCCGCGGCTCAGCGCCTGCAGCGCGGCATCGTCGAGCGCGCCGGCCTGCGCGGGCTCGAAGCCCTCGCGCAGGCGGCCGAAGCGGCGCGCATCGAGCACCTGGATGCCGTGCCCGCCGAGCTGGCGCGAGAGCATGCGGTAGGCGACCGAGGCCGGATCGATGTTGAGCGACAGCAGCCCGCAGCCCTCGACCGCGAGCCGGCGCGCCACGTGCGGCGCCACCACGGCGGCGGTGCAGTACGTGCGCGTGCCGTCGGCCGCCTCGAGCATGAACGGATGCCCGCTCACCGAGGCCAGCACCGTGGCCGAGGAGCGCGCGGTCAGGCCCGACTGGATCGCCGGCGTGATGTAGAGGAACCTGTCGTCCCACAGGTGCAGGAAGTTCTTCGGGGTGGCCATGGACCGGCTTGTCTCGTCTTGTCTCTTGTCTTCTGCGCCCCATTCTGGGGCGATCCACGAGCAGGCGGTATGAGGCATTGCCCTCACTGCGCCGAAGAACGGTCGGCCCGGCCCCGGGCTCAGTGCAGCACGCTCCCCTCGCCCTGCACATGCTCGCGCACCGCCTCCAGCAGCAAGGTGCCCAGCCGCGCGGCCGGCGCTTCCGCCTGCGCCTGCGCGCGGTAGAGCGACAGCGACATCTGCGGCAGCGCGGGCAGGCCGAGCAGCGTGCGGTCGATGGCCCGCACCTGGCGCGGCAGGCCGAAGGGCGTGCGCACCGAGAGGCCCAGGCCGGCCGAGCTCGCGGCCCACAGCGCCGCCAGGCTGCTGCTCGCGAAGGCATGGCGCCAGGGCACGCCCGCGCGGTCGAGCGCTTCGGTGACGATGGCGCGCAGCGGACACGGCGCGTCGAGCAGCACCAGCGGCAGCGGCTCCTGCGTCTTGCGCGCGCCCGCCGCGCCACGCTCGCGCTCCTTCCACCAGGGCGCATCGCACATCGCCGGATCGACCGGGCCGATCCACTGCAGCGGCAGCCGCGCCACGCGCTGCGCATGCGCGGAGATCGGCTGCTCGCCCGCGTCCCAGGCCAGCGCGAGGTCGAGCTTGCCGAGCTCGAGCCGCTCGCGCAGGTCGCCGCTGCGCGCCACGCAGGCCTCGATGCGCACCTTGGGATGGGCGCGCGCGAAGCGGCCCAGCACCGCGGGCAGCAGCGTCTCGCCGAAGTCCTCCTGCAGCCCGAGCCGCACCCAGCCCTCGAGGTCGACGCCGCGCATCGCGGCGCCCGCCTCCTCGTTGAGCGCCAGCAGCCGGTGCGCGTAGGCCAGCAGGGTCTCGCCCGCGTCGGTCAGCTCCAGCCCGCGGCCGGCCTTGCGGAACAGCACCGTGCCGGCCTGCGACTCGAGCTTCTTGAGCTGGGCGCTGACCGCCGAGGTCGAGCGGCCGAGCCGGTCGGCCGCGCGCGCATAGCTGCCGAGCGCCACGCCGGTCGAGAAGCTGCGCAGCACGTCGAGATCGAACATCACCTGGGACATCGCAACCATCCTGTTTTTTCGAACGATACGACGATTATTTTCTGATTTTCAAAACCTTCGCAAGCGCGGAGACTGCGTCGCCTATGACCCATCCCGCCCCTTCCCCCACCCCGCTCCCGCTGCGCCACCGCTGGAAAGTGCTGAGCGCGGGCGTCGCGGCCAACGCCGCCTTCTCGGTCGCCTTCAGCGGCATTCCGATGACCGCCGTGCTGATGCGCTCGGGCTACCAGCTCGACAACGCCACGCTCGGCCTGGTGCTCGGCCTCATGGGCCTGGGCATCGCGGTCAGCGAACTGCCCTGGGGCCTGCTGACCGACCGCTGGGGCGACCGCCCGGTACTGCTGCTGGGCCTGGGCGCCACCGCGCTGGCCCTGGCGGCGATGGCGCTGTGGGCCGCGCCCGTGGCCGGCCACGTCCCGGGCCTGGGCCTGCTCGGCGGCGGGCTGCTGCTGGTCGGGCTGCTCGGCGGCAGCGTCAACGGCGCCAGCGGCCGCGCGGTGATGACCTGGTTCGCCGCCGGCGAGCGCGGCCTCGCGATGAGCATCCGCCAGACCGCCGTGCCGCTGGGCGGCGCCGTCGGCGCGCTGGTGCTGCCGTGGCTGGCGCTGCACCTCGGCTTCGCGGCGCTCTACGGCGTGCTCGCGCTGCTGTGCGCGCTCAGCGCGGGGATGGCCTGGGCCTGGGTGCACGAGCCCCCGCCCGAGCGCGCCGCACGGCCCTCGGCCGCGCCGGCCGCTTCAGGCGCCGGCCCGCTGCGCGATGCGCGCGTGTGGCGCATTGTCGCGGGCATCGGCATCCTCTGCGCGCCGCAGTTCGCGGTGCTGTCCTTCGGCACGGTGTTCCTGCATGACTTCGGCCATGCGGGCCTGGCGACCATCACCGCCGCCATGGTCACGCTGCAGGCCGGCGCGATGGCGATGCGCGTGTGGAGCGGGCGCTGGACCGACCGGCGCGGCAACCGGCCGGCCTACCTGCGCGCCTGCGCCAGCCTCAGCGTGGCGCTGTTCGCGCTGCTCGCGCTGCTGGTGTTCTGCACCGGCGCGCAGGTCGCGGCCGAGTCTCCGGCGCTGCGCATCGCGCTGGTCGTGCTGCTGGGCGTGAGCGGCATCTGCGTCTCGGCCTGGCACGGCGTGGCCTACACCGAGCTCGCCACGCTGGCCGGCGCCGCGCGCGCCGGCACGGCGCTGGGCATGGCGAACACCAGCGTGTTCCTGGTCTGCTTCGTCACGCCGTTCTCGATCCCGCACCTGATGGCGCCGCAGGGCTGGCCGCTGGTGTGGCTGGCGGCGGCGGGCTGCGCGCTGGTCGCGGTGCCGCTGCTGGCGCCGCGCGCGCCTTCGACCTCGGCCGGTGCCTGTCAGGCGCCGAAGTCGGCGAAGACGGCGTTGAGCCGCTCCATGTAGGCGCGCTTGGCGGCCTCGTCGATGAAGCTGCCCTCGAAGCTGTTGGCCGCGAGCTGCCAGGCGTGGCGCGCGCCCAGGCCGGTGGCCTCGAAGGTCTGCGTGAAGTTCTGGTTCATGTAGCCGCCGAAGTAGGCCGGGTCGTCGGAGTTCACCGTGGCGACCAGGCCCGCGTCGAGCAGGGTGCCGAGGTTGTGCTGCGCAAGGTCGGGGAACACGCACAGCTTGAGGTTCGACAGCGGGCACACGGTCAGCGGGATGCGGTCCTGCGCCAGCCGCTGCATCAGTGCCGGGTCCTTCGCGCTCTGCACGCCGTGGTCGACGCGCTCCACCTTGAGCACGTCGAGCGCGCTCCACACGTATTCGGGCGGGCCTTCCTCGCCCGCATGAGCCACGAGGTGCAGGCCCAGCTCGCGGCAGCGCGCGAACACGCGCGCGAACTTCTCGGGCGGATGGCCGACCTCGCTCGAGTCGAGCCCCACGCCGATGAACTTGTCGCGATGGGGCAGCGCCTGCTCCAGGGTCTCGAAGGCCTCTTCCTCGCTCAGGTGGCGCAGGAAGCACAGGATCAGCGAGGCGCTCACGCCCAGCTTCGATTTCGCCTCGACGCAGGCGCGGTGCAGGCCGTCGACCACGGTCTGCATCGCCACGCCGCGCGCGGTGTGGGTCTGCGGGTCGAAGAACATCTCGGTGTGGACCACGTGGTCGGCCGCGGCGCGCTCGAGGTAGGCCCAGGCCATGTCGAAGAAGTCCTGCTCCTCGAGCAGCACGCTCGCGCCCGCGTAGTAGATGTCGAGGAAGCTCTGCAGGTTGGTGAAGGCGTAGGCCTGGCGCAGCTCCTCGACGCTGGCGTAGGGAATGGCCACGCCGTTGCGCTGCGCGAGCGCGAAGATCAGCTCGGGCTCGAGCGAGCCCTCGATGTGCATGTGCAGCTCGGCCTTGGGCATGGCGCGCAGCAGCTCGGGCAGGCGCTCGGCGGGAATGGCGTCGAAACGCAGGTGGTCGGCGGCGGGGCGGAAATCGGTCATGGTGGGGTCTGGCGCATGGGGGGCGCCGTGGGGCGTTGCGTTCGCGCGAGCATAAAGGCTGCCCGCGGCCGCGCAATGCGCGAAACCGTATGGCCTCAATCGAGGCTGCGCGCCGAGCTCGTGAGCGAGCGCGCGCACAGCAGCAGGGTGGGCGCCAGCTTGCGCACCGCCTCCTCCAGCGTCCAGCGGCTGGTGGGCGCGACCACGTGCACCGAGGCCACGGGCCGGCCCTGGCTGCCGAGCACCGGCGCGGCGATGGTCATGTCGCCGAGGAACAGCTCCTCGGCATTGGTCGCGAAGCCCTGCAGCCGTGCCTGGCGCAAGGTGGCCAGGATCGCCTCGACCTCGGTCAGCGTGTGAGTGGTGTGGGCCACCCGGTCCGAGGCATCGATCAGCGCGCGCGCCTCGTCCTCGGGCAGCGCGCTCAGGAAGGCGCGGCCCGAGGCGGTGCAGTACATCGGGATGCGGCTGCCGATCGGCATGTGCACCGGCACGAACTGCGCGCTCACGAAGCGCGCCACGTAGACCATGTCCAGCCCGTCGGGCTCGGTGAGGCAGGAGGTCTCGGTCGTCACCTTGGTGAGCTCCGACAGGTAGGGATTCGCCACGTCGATCAGCGCATTGGCCGCGAGGTAGTTGAAGCCGATCTCCATCACGCGCGGCGTGAGCTGATAGCGCCGCGTCTTCGGATGCTTGCGCAGGTAGCCGAGCTTCTCGAGCGTGAAGACCATGCGCTGGGCCGAGCTCTTGGTGATGTCTGTGGCCGCGGCCACGTCGGCCAGCGTCATGGTGCGCCGCCGCGCGCTGAAGGCGCGCAGCACGGCCAGGCCCTTCTCGAGCGACTGGTTGAAGAGAAGGCTCTGGCTGTCCTCGGGCGCCGCGTCGTCGGCGGTCCCGGTGGGGGCGGTCGTGGGGTCCATGGCGTCGAAGTATAGCGAGCGCCCGTTGAAATATCGAATATCGATACTATCAATTCGACTAGTGGTTTTCATTTATTGATTAAAGAGTCAATCGAATCGATTATTGGCATGCATGTTGCGTTGACCCCGCTTCCTTCCTTTCTCTCTCTTGTCCTGAGGAGTGCTTCCATGAATCGCATCGTTCGCCACCTCCGCCCGCTGCGCCGCCTCGCGCTCGGCCTCTGCATCGCCGGCGCGGCCTCGCTCGCGGCGGCCCAGGGCGCGGCCCCGGCCAGCTTCAACGTGGGCGCCACCGCCACCGGCGTGCCCTTCACCTTCCTCGACGTGAAGAGCAACAGCATCCAGGGAATGATGGTCGACACCGTCACCGCGGTCGGCAAGGCCGGCGGCTTCACGGTCAACGTGCAGCAGACCGTGTTCTCGGCGCTGATCCCCTCGCTCACGGCGCGCAAGATCGACATCGTCTCGGCCGCCATGCTCAAGACGCCCGCGCGCCAGGAGGTGGTCGACTTCAGCGACCCGGTCTATTCGTACGGCGAGGGCCTGATCGTCAAGGCCGACGACACCCGCGCCTACGCCACGCTCGACGAGCTCAAGGGCGAGGTGGTGGGCGCGCAGGTCGGCACCGTGTTCCTCGACATGCTCACCAAGAAGGGCATCTTCAAGGAGGTGCGCAGCTACGACTCGGTGGCCGACATGACGCGCGACCTCTCGCTCGGCCGCATCAAGGCCGGCCTCGGCGACCAGCCCATCATGGCCTACCAGATCCGGCAGAACACCTTCCCGGGCGTGAAGCTGGTCGACAGCTACAAGCCGGTGAACGTGGGCGACGTCTGCCTGGTGGTGCGCAAGGGCGACACCGAGACGCTGGCGCGGCTGAACAAGGCCATCGCCGCGATCAAGGCCGACGGCACGCTGGCGAAGATCGTCCAGAAATGGGGCATCTGAGCGCGCGCTGAGCCATGGCCTCCTCGTTCCTCCAACACGCGCAGGACTTCCTGCCGATCCTGCTGCAGGGCGCGGTGGTCACGGTGCAGGTCACCGTGCTGTCGTTCCTGCTGAGCAGCGTGCTCGGCCTCGCGCTGGCGCTGATGAAGCTGTCGCCGGTGCGCGCCGTCTCATGGACCGGCGCGGTGATCGTCAACGTGATCCGCGGGCTGCCGATCATCGTGCAGCTGTTCTACATCTACTTCGTGCTGCCCGAGTTCGGCGTGCAGCTCACGGCCTTCCAGGCCGGCGTGATCGGGCTGGGCATCGCCTACTCGGCCTACCAGGCCGAGAACTTCCGCGCCGGGATCGAGGCCGTCGACCCGGGCCAGCGCGAGGCCGCGCAGGCCATGGGCATGCGCTCGGCGCTGATCATGCGGCGCGTGATCCTGCCGCAGGCCTTCCGCATCGCGCTGCCGCCCTACGGCAACACGCTGGTGATGATGCTCAAGGACTCCTCGCTGGTCTCGACCATCACGGTGGCCGAGATGACGCGCGCGGGCCAGCTGATCGCCTCCTCCACCTTCCAGAACATGACGGTCTACACGCTGGTCGCGCTGCTCTACCTGCTGATGAGCCTGCCGCTGGTCTGGGGCCTGCGCCGGCTCGAGGCGCGCTTCGGCGCCGGAAGGAGAAAGCCATGATCCACGTCGAAGGCTTGGAGAAGCGCTTCGGCGCGCACCGCGTGCTGCAGGGCGTGAGCCTGCGCGTGGACAAGGGCGAGGTGGTGTGCCTGATCGGCCCCTCGGGCTCGGGCAAGTCGACGGTGCTGCGCTGCATCAACGGCCTCGAGCCGTACGAGGGCGGCGAGGTGCGCGCCTTCGGCGAGCGCGTGGACCGGAACTCACCCGCCATCCACCGGCTGCGCAGCCGCATGGGCATGGTGTTCCAGCGCTTCAACCTGTTCCCGCACCGCACCGTGATCGAGAACGTGATGGAGGGCCCGGTGCACGTGCTGCGCCAGAACCCGGCGCAGGCGCGCGAGGAGGCGCTCGCGCTGCTCGCCAAGGTCGGGCTGGCCGAGAAGGCGCAGGCCTGGCCGGCGCAGCTCTCGGGCGGCCAGCAGCAGCGCGTGGCGATCGCGCGCGCGCTCGCGATGAAGCCCGAGGCCATGCTGTTCGACGAACCCACCTCGGCGCTCGACCCCGAGCTGGTCGGCGACGTGCTCGGCGTGATGCGCGCGCTGGCCGACGAGGGCATGACCATGATCGTGGTCACGCACGAGATGGGCTTCGCGCGCGAGGTGGCCGACCGCGTGTGCTTCCTGCACAGCGGCAGCATCGTCGAGGAAGGTCCGGCCGCGCAGGTGCTGGGCGCGCCGCGCCAGGCGCGCACGCAGGACTTTCTGCGCCGCGTGCTGCATCCGTCGGCGGAGGTGCGCGCGTGAGCATCGCGACATCGACACTGCCTCCTTCGCTGTGGGCCGCCACCGCGCCGCCCGCGCCGCCGACGCCACCGCTGACCGGCGCGCAGCGCGCCGATGTGCTGGTCGTCGGCGCCGGCTTCACGGGCCTGTCGGCCGCGCTGCACCTGGCCGAGGCCGGCGCGAAGGTCTGCGTTCTCGAGGCGCACGAGCCGGGCTGGGGCGCCTCGGGGCGCAACGGCGGCCAGGTCAATCCCACGCTCAAGCAGGATCCCGACGAACTGGTGCGGACCTACGGCGCCGCGCGCGCCGAGCCGCTGATCGACGCGGTCTCGCGCTCGGCCGACCTGGTGTTCGAGCTGATCGAGCGCCACGGCATCGACTGCCAGCCAGTGCGCAAGGGCTGGCTGCAGGTGGCCTATTCGCCCAAGCACATCGCCGCCATGCATGCGCGCGCCGAGCAATGGGCGCGGCGCGGCGCCGCCACGCAGATGCTCGATCGCGCCGACGTGGCGGCGCGCCTGGGCACCGAGGTCTTCGCGGGCGGCTGGCTCGACGGCCGCGCGGGCGGCATCCAGCCGCTGGCCTACACCCGCGGCCTGGTGCGCGCGGCGCAGGCCGCGGGCGCATCGGTGCACGGCGGCAGCGCGGTCACCGCGCTCGAGCGCCGCGGTACGCAGTGGCACGCGGCCACGGCCAGCGGCGCGAGCGTGGTCGCCGACCAAGTGCTGATCGCGACCAACGGCTACACCGGCGGCCTGTGGCCCGGCCTCTCGCGCACGGTGCTCGCGGCCAACAGCTTCATCGTCGCGACCGCGCCGCTGCAGGGCGCGGCCGCGCACGCCATCCTGCCGGGCGGCGAGACCGCCTCGACCTCGCAGCGCCTGCTGCTGTACTTCCGCAAGGACGCGCAGGGCCGGCTGCTGATGGGCGGGCGCGGCCACTTCGCCGACCCGGCGGGGCCGGCCGATTTCGCGCACCTCGAGCGCTCGCTCGAACTGCTGTTTCCGCAGCTCGGGCCGCTCAACTACGAGTACCGCTGGGCCGGCCGCATCGCCGTCACGCGCGACTTCATGCCGCACGTGCACACGCCCGCGCCGGGCCTCACGATCGCGCTGGGCTACAACGGTCGCGGCATCGCGCTGGCCACCAGCATGGGCCGGCACGTGGCGGCGCGGCTGCTGCAGCCGGGGGCGGATTTCCCGTACCCGGTGACGCCGCTCCAGCCGATCCCGCTGCATGGACTGCAGCGCTTCTACATCGCGGCGGGCGTGGCCTGGTACAGCCTGCTCGATCGCTTCTCCTGAGCCGGCGCGCCGCTTGATAAGCTGGGCCGCATGCACACCCTGATCGGCATCGCGGCGTATCTCCTGATCGGCATCGCCGTGGCGCCGTTGCTGCTGCTCGGGCTCTATGTGCTGGCCGACCGGCTCGGACTGAAGGTGGCCGACCGCATGCTGTCGCTGACGGCGCGGCTGCTCCAGTGGCAGTGGCTCAGCGGCGGCGTGGTGAACATCGTCGGTGGCCTGCTGATCGCCGCGCTCGGGATCTGGGTCGCGCTGTCCCTGGAGCCGTCGTGGCATCGGCTGGCCGGCCTGCTGCTGGTGCCCTTCGGGCTCTGGCGGGTCTTCAGGGGCGTGGCCGTGCTCAGGGCGTTTTCGAGCGCCGACGAATAGCACGCCCAGGGCCGCCAGCCGATACCATGGCGTGCTCCATCCACCCACAGCATCGGAAACACGACATGTCGATCGACACCCTTTCCACCTGGCACCAGCTCGTGAAGACGCGCGACGCGGCGGGGCTCGACGTGCTGCTCGACGAGAGCGCCGTCTTCCATTCGCCGGTGGTGCACAAGCCGCAGGTCGGCAAGGAGATCACGCGCCGCTACCTGGCCGCGGCCTTCGAGGTCTTCTTCAACCCGAGCTTTCGCTACGTGCGCGAGGTGAAGGCCGAGCGCGACGCGGTGCTCGAATTCGAGGTGGAGCTCGACGGCATCGTGGTCAACGGCGTCGACATGATCCGCTGGAACGACGCGGGCAAGATCACCGAGTTCAAGGTGATGCTGCGCCCGCTCAAGGCCGTGAACCTGATCCACCAGAAGATGGCGGCGCAGCTGCAGGCCGCTCAGCCGCCTCAGGCCTGACGGATCAGAGCGGCTCGAAGCCGGGCGCCTGCGTCATCTCGGTGGGCTTGTAGATCTTGTGCGCGGCCGTGGTGGTCGCCACGTCGGACACCACCAGCAGGCGCCACAGCGGCTCGCCGACCGAGCTCAGCTGCTCCTCGCGCGTGAGGCGGAAGGTCGGGAAGCCCGAGGCTGTGCCCTTGACCGTGACCTTGAGCAGGGTCGCGCCCTTCGAGTTCGACACCACGATGTCGTAGCCGGTCTTCTGGCTGCGCACGTCCTCGGCGTTGTAGCCGTAGCCCTTGAAGTGGCGCATCACGTAGTCCATGGCGGCCTCCTGCACGGCCTCGGCCGAGCCCAGCTTCGAGGCGCCATCGGCACCGGCCACGGCCTCGTCGGGCACGTTGCCCTTGGAGCGGGCGGCCTGGATCGCGGCCTCGTCGGGGGCCCAGTCGCGCGGGCCGCGCACCAGCACCGCGAACTTGCGCTCGGGCTCCCAGCTCGCGACATGCCATTCGGCGTCGTCGCGCACGCGCGTCGAGACCTTGGCGCTGCGGTTGGTCTCGATCTCGCCGATGGCGATGCGGTTGGTCTGCACCACGGCGCGGAAATTCTGGCCGGCGTCGAAGGTGCGCTTGAGCAGCGCGAGGCGGTCGGCGGCGCGCTGCGACTGGAACGCGGAGCGCGGGCCGCCGCCGGGGCGGAACTGCACGTCGAGCGACTCGAGGCAGAACCAGCGCCCGCCCTCGCCGAGGTTCACGTACTCGCCCCAGATGGTGGCGATCACGTTGTCGCCGGTGGCGAGCCAGGCGTGGTCCGAGGCCTTCTCGCGCGCGTCGAACACACCCATCTTGGCGACGATGTCGACCGGCGTGAGCCGGGGGCCGGAGAGGCGCATCTCATCGATGACGGCGAGTACTTTGGGGTCGACTTCCTTGTCCATGCGGGGGTCTTGTGCGAGAGGCAGATTGGAGATTGCGGGGGGTGGCGAGTATGCCGCAACCGGGAACCGGCCGCCCTCGAGCGCCCCCTCACCAGGCCGTGGCGTCGCCCTCGAGCGCGCGCCGCGCCAGCAGGAAGGTGGCGGCATTCCAGCTCTGGCCCGCCATGCCCATCGGCGCCAGCGTGCGGCCATGGAACCACTCGGTGAAGCGCCAGCCGTCGAGCTCGTTGGCCCGCGCCAGCTTCGCGAGCTCGGCCCAGCCCTCGGCCGCGAGCCCCAGCTTCGCGAGCGCCATCGCCCAGAAGCCGCCCACGAAGGGCCAGATGCCGCCGTTGTGGTACTGGTGCACCAGGTTCTGCCGGTGCCGGCCCATGTAGGCGCGCCACAGCTCGTGCTGCGGCGACAGCGGATGCAGCACCACGCGCACCGGGTAGGGATCGCTCGCGCGCGCGCCCTCGATGGTGTTGACGATGCGGTGCGCCATCGCCTCGTCGGCCAGCCCGGCCTGGATCGCCAGCACGTTGCCGAACACGTCGCCCTCGTCGCCCACCACCGCGAGGTTGACGAAGCTCAGGTACAGCCCCGGATCGCGCCGGCCGCGCCGCGCGTAATGCTGCAGCAGCCGCGCGCGGTGGTATTCGGGCAGGTCGCGCTGGAACGGGTTGAACAGGTGGTTGAAGTGGTGCCGGGTCTCGTCGGCCTGCGCGATCGCGAAGCGGCGCTTGACGTCGAACCACAGCGCGTTGGTGTAGAGCACGTAGCCCGAGCGCGGCATGATGTCGGCCCAGTCGCTGGCCTCGTTCTGCTGCAGCAGCCGGAAGTGCTGGTGCTCCTGCGCCAGCAACCAGCCGATCGCGCGCTGCACGCCATCGGCCCAGTGCGTGGCGCCCACCTTGCCATGGCGGCGCACATGGTCCACCGCGATCAACCACCACAGCGTGGCGTCGATGCAGCCCAGATACCAGAAGTCGGCGTCCTGGCCCTCGGGGTCGACGTACTTCGGGATCTGCCCGTTGGCCGCCTGCTGCGCCGCGAGCGCGTCGAGGCTCGCGACCGCGCCCTGCTCGAGCGCCGGCACGCCGCTGCCGCACATCGCCATCACGCAGATCGCGGCGTCGCGCCCGAAGATGCGCGTGTAGCGCCGCGCCACCGCGGCCTCGGTGCGGCTCGCGGCCAGGATGCCGTGCGGCGTGAGGTTGGCTTCGAGCAGCGCGAGCGAGGCCTGGCTGCAGGCATCGACGAGCGCGAGCGAGGGGGCGTCGAGGGAATCGTGGGTCATGAGCGTCGGCGCGGTGCGCGAATCGATGAATCCTCGCTCATTCCTCGTCTTCGTCGGCGAATTCCTCGTAGCGCAGGAAGGCTTCCATGAACTCGGCGAACGAGCGCGCGAGCACGCGCACCGAGGCCGGCGACGCGGCATGCGCGTAGTAGACGACCGGGTACTCGCCATCGACCAGCCCCTGGCTCACGTCGAACAGCACCTGGTCGCCGTCGGCCTCCATGAAGAACTCCGCGAAGCACAGCATGCCGTTCGACGGTGGCGGCCAGCTGCCGCCACGGCGCTGGACCACCGCGCGCTGCGCCTCGCCGAGCCGATCGAGCGGTTCGAACTCGTGGAAGAACGGATGCTGGTCGCCGAACTGCACGACACCGCCCATCAGCATGAAGCCGCGGCTGCAGCGCAGCAGTTGCTTGTAGGACTCCGGCAGCGGCACGCCCAGCGATTGCTCGAGCGCCGCGATCTCAGCGTCGGAGGCTGGCGGCTGCACATCCTCGAGATCGAAGTCCGGTGCGAGGCGGGAGAACTGGGGGAAGTAGGCTGCGCTGCGTTCGAGCATGGGAATGACTGTGGACGTGGGAGGTGTCTGTTCGATGGCGATGCGCTTCAGGGATCGGTCTCGCGCGGCAGGCCGAGCGACGCGGGCAGCGCTTCGGCTTCGGACGCGCCATGGTGCAGGCCCACGCCGGCCCCGAGGCCCGCGCCCATGCCGGCGCCCATGCCACCGCCGCCCATGCCGCCGCCTCCGCCCTTGCCACCGCCACCACCACCGGCATTGCCGCCGCCACCGCCCGCGCGCTCGCCGCGCGTGGCCGTGCCCTTGAGCCGCAGCGGCCCCTGCTTCGGGATGCCGAGCGTCGGCGGCACCGGATCGAGGTCGAGCACCGCGCGGATGAAGGTGCGCAGCGAGACCACGAGCTCGGCCGTCTCCACGCTGCGGCCCGCGACCATGTCGGCCGCGGCCTTCGCGGCCAGCCGCACCTGCTCCTCGGTGCCGAGCAGGATCACGTCGGACAGCGCGGTCTCGACCGCATCGCGGATGCGGCGGCGCCGGTCCGAGGCGGGCAGGCCGGCATCGGCGCCGCCTTCGGCCTCGGCCTGCAGGCCGCGCGTGCGCAGCTCGCGCAGATGGCTCGGGTCGACCGCGAGCTCGCCGGTGAACGAGCCGCCGAGCACCTTGTAGGCCGCGATCAGGGTCTTGAGCCGCTCGTTGATCTGCCGGTTCTGCCGCTCGCGCCGCTGCTGCACGCTGAGCATCACGACGATGCGGATGCCGACCGCGACCAGCGACACGAGCACCAGGCCGAGCAGGGTCGAGAGCAGGCCTTGCCAGGATGTGAAGTCGATCGAGTTGCGCATCGGTGAACCCAGGGAGGCGACAGAGAACGGCCGGCGCTCGCGACGCCGGCCCTGTGCCGAGTATCCCCGGGCGGCCGGAACGCGGCTGTAGGCCCAGGACGCAGGCGCGGCCGCTCAGCCCTGCGGCTGCGGTTCGGCGACGAAGCGATCGCCCTCGAGCCGGCAGGCGATGCGGCTCGCGTCCTCCTGCAGGCACAGCGCGACGTCGTCGGCGAAGCCGCGTTCGCGCAGCTCCACGGCAGAGCCGCATTCGGCCAGCACCCGCGCCCGCTGCGCGCCGAGACCCTCGTAGGCCAGCGCGGCGGCGCGTGCCTCGGGCGAGGCGTCCGCGCGCCCCAACGCCGAGACGATGCCGCCGGCCGCGACGTGGTCCTCGAGGCTGGGGCGCAAACCCGCGTCGCCGGGCCAGCGTTCGCCGCAGGGCACCACGAGCACGCGCGCATGCGGCGCGCAGGCGGCCGCGGTCGCGCGCAGGTTGCGCAGGCCGGCGCAGTAGACGGCCTTGCCCAGGGCCTTCGCACGGTAGGCGCAGGCGGAACCGTTGGGCGACGGCAGCACGAGGCGCAGGCCTTGATGCGCCGCCAGCATCGACTGCGGCGACAGCGACCAGCCCCGCGCGAAGCGCTGCCTGCCGCTGGCCACCTCGGCGCCGCGCGCCTCGGCGTAGCGCTGCGCGCTCTCGTCCTTCCAGGGATAGGGATGGACGATGGCGCCCCGGTCCACGGCGATGCTGACGCAGGTGGAGAAGGACATGACGTCGACGACGACGATGCAGTCCGCGTCGGGCCCGAGCCGCTCGATGGCCGCCAGGCCCCATTCGAGACGCACCGAGAAGCCGTGCTGCGCGAACGGGCTCAGGGACACACGAGCTCCGTCTTCGCCACCGCGCACAGCCGCGCCTTCTCGGCCTCGGTCAGCGCCGGCCCCTTGACCATCCCGTCGAGCATCAGCACCGCGGGATAGAGCCGACGGTCGCGCGGGTTCCTGCGGTAGGCCTGCATCACGCGCTGCTGGCTCTCGTCCTTGCAGACCTTGGCCATCTCCCGCCTCACCTCGCGGTCGCGCGCCGAGCCGTCGCCACCGAATTCGCCGGCGAAGTGGAAGCACATCGCGGCATCCTCGACGGCCTGGCGCAACGGCTGCTCGTCCTTCGAGAAACGTGGCGGCGCCTCGCCGGCCGCGGCGGCGGGCAGCGAGACCAGCGCCGCGAGGACGGCGGCAACGAAGGGGCGAAGACTGCGCGGCATCGAACGGATCCTCCATGAAAAAGGCCGCCCCGAAGGCGGCCTTGCCTGCATCGCGACGCGAAGCAGCTTGCTTGTTTACTTCTTGTCGCCGCCCGGCACCTTGCCTTCGACGCCCTTGACGTAGAAGTTGATGCCGGTCAGGAACTTGTCGTCGGCGACCGCGTCCTTGGCGACCACTTCCTTGCCGTCCTGGCCGAGGATCGGGCCCTTCCAGATCGAGAAGCTGCCGTCCTTCAGGCCCTTCTTGACTTCGTCGACCTTGGCCTTGGCCTCGGCCGGCACGTCCTCGGCGATCGACACGAGGTCGATGGCGCCTTCCTTGACGCCCCACCAGGCCTGGCCGGTGGCCCACTTGCCGTCGAGCGCGTCCTGCGTGGCCTTGATGTAGTACGGCGCCCAGTTGATGGTGGCCGAGCCCAGGTGAGCCTTGGGACCGTAGGCGGTCATGTCGGAGTCCCAGCCGAAGGCGCGCTTGCCTTTTTCCTGCGCGGTCTTGAGCACGGCCGGCGAGTCGGTGTTCTGGAACAGGATGTCGGCGCCGCCGTTGATCAGGGCGGTGGCGGCCTCGGTTTCCTTCGGCGGGCTGAACCACTCGTTGACCCACACGACCTTGGTCGTGATCTTCGGGTTGACCGACTGGGCGCCGAGCGTGAAGCTGTTGATGTTGCGCAGCACCTCGGGGATCGGCACCGAGCCGACGACGCCGAGCGTGTTCGACTTGGTCATGGCGCCCGCGATGATGCCGGCCATGTACGCGCCTTCGTAGGTGCGGCTGTCGTAGGTGCGCATGTTCTCGGCGGTCTTGTAGCCGGTGGCATGCTCGAACTTGACGTCCTTGCTGTCGTTGGCCACCTTGAGCATGGGCTCCATGTAGCCGAAGGTGGTGCCGAAGATCAGCTTGTTGCCCTGGCCGACCATGTCGCGGAACACGCGCTCGGCGTCGGCGCCCTCGGGCACGCTTTCCACGAAGGTGGTCTTGATCTTGTCGCCGAATTCCTTCTCGAGCGCCTTGCGGCCGTTGTCGTGCGCGAAGGTCCAGCCGCCGTCGCCCACGGGTCCGATGTATGCGAATGCGATGTTGAGCGGCGCTGCCGGGGCCGGCGCGGCGGCGGCGGGTGCCGGAGCCGGTGCGGGCGCGGCGGCCGGTGCTGCTGCTTCTTCTTTCTTGCCGCAGCCGATCAAGGCTGCCGAAGCGACCGCCGTGAGGGCGGCGAGCTTGAGCAGGGAGCGCTTGTTCAGATCATTCATTGTCGGAAATCCTCAAAAAGGACGGGTTGGCGGAAAAACGAAAACCGCGATTATGAGCCGGGGTAGAACGGTTTCCCGATCGAAGCCGGCATGTTGACGCGAATGAATGCGGGGTTGCGCGAGATCAGGGCCAGCACCACGATGGGCGCGATGTACTGCAGCATGCTGAGGAACTGCGAGGGCACGTCGACGCCGCTGCTCTGCAGGTGGAAGCCCAGCATCGAGACGCCGCCGAACAGGTAGGCACCCAGCAGCACGCGCATCGGCCGCCAGGTGGCGAAGGTGGTGAGCGCCAGTGCGATCCAGCCGCGGCCCGCGACCATGCCCTCGACCCACAGCGGGGTGTAGACGGTCGAGAGGTACGCGCCCGAAAGGCCGCACAGCGCCCCGCCCGCGATCACGGCCAGCAGGCGGATGCGCCGCACCGGATAGCCCAGCGCATGCGCCGACTCGGGCGACTCGCCGACCGAGCGCAGCACGAGGCCGGCGCGCGTGCGGTAGAGAAACCAGATCAGGCCTACCGTCAGCAGCACGGCGACGTAGACCATCGGGTGATGACGGAACAGCGCGGGGCCGAGCAGCGGAATGTCGGCCAGCACGGGAATCGCATAGCTGGCGCTCTCGGGCAGCTTGGCCTGCACGAAGTTGATGCCCGCGAAGGCCGAGAAGCCGACGCCGAACAGGCTCAGCGCGAGGCCGGTGGCGTACTGGTTGGTGTTGAGCCAGATGACGAGCACGCCGAAGAAGGCTGCCAGCAAGGCGCCGGCAGCCATGCCTGCGAGCAGGCCGAGCCAGGGGTTGTGGGTGGTCACCACGGTGGCGAAACCGGCGATGGCGGCGCACAGCATCATGCCCTCGGCGCCGAGGTTGACGATGCCGGCTTTCTCGTTGATGAGGAGGCCGAGCGCGGCGATGGCGAGGACGGTGCCGGCGCTCAGGGTGGAGCCGAGCAGGAGTGCGTAGCTGTCCATTTTTTAGTGGCTCTCGTTGCTTGGGTTGCTCGGGGTGCAGAGGGGACGGTCGGGGCGCGTGCACAGGACAGCGGGTACTTCCCTCCGCGAATGTCCCCCGCCTTCGGCTCCTCCTTTATTTCGCTGCGGGAAGCACCCACTGCCCTGTGCACGTGGGCGCAGCAGTGGTGCCAGCCGGTTCACCCGCCCTGCCCCAGGCTCACGTCGATGGGGTATTCCCCGCAGCGAAATAAAGGAGGAGGCCGCAGGCCGGGGGACATTCGCGGAGGGGAGTACCCCGTCGGCGTGAGCCCACCCCGATCGGTCGATCTGCACAAACAACGAACAGGAGGTCATCACAGCGCCCCCTCGGTCGTACGCGCAACAGGCGCAGTCAAAGGCGTACTCGCCTGCAGCGAACTCGTCGTGAGCACAGCAGCCTTCGCCGCCGCCTTGCGACGAACCCGATAGGCAATCAAGGTATCGCAAGCCAGCAGCGTGAACAGCAGCAGCCCCTGGAACACCCCCGTCAGCGACTTCGGCAACCCGAGCCGCGACTGCGCGAGTTCGCCGCCGATGTAGAACATGCTCATCAGGATCGCCGAGAACACCATCCCCACCGGATGCAGACGGCCGACGAAGGCCACGATGATGGCCGCGAAGCCGTAGCCGGCCGGCACGTAGGGCGTGAGCTGGCCCAGCGGGCCCGCCACCTCGAGCGCACCGGCCAGGCCGGCCGCGCCGCCCGAGGTCAGCAGCGCGATCCACACCGCGCGGCGCGCCGAAAAGCCTGCATAGCGCGCCGCCGCGGGCGCGAGGCCGCCGACCTGCTGCGCGAAGCCCGCGCGCGTACGGAACAGGAACACCCACAGCGCCCCCACCCCCACCAGCGCGATGATCACCCCGATCGTCACGCGCGAGCCCTTGAACAGGCGCGGGATCTGCGTCACCGCCTCGAAGGTCTTCGACTGCGGGAAGTTGTAGCCGTTCGGATCCTTCCAGGGGCCGAACACCATGTAGCTCAGCAGCAGCGTCGCCACGTACACCAGCATCAGGCTCACCAGGATCTCGTTGGCGTTGAAGCGGTCGCGCAGCCAGGCCACGATGCCGGCCCAGACCATGCCGCCCAGCGTGCCCGCCACCAGGATCGCCAGCACGATCCAGCCGCCCGTGGTCTTGTCGGCCATCAGCGCCACGCCGCCCGCGGCGATCGCGCCGAACACGAACTGGCCCTCGGCCCCGATGTTCCACACGTTGGAGCGGAAGCACACCGCCAGGCCCAGCGCGATGATCAACAGCGGCGTGGCCTTCACCGTCAGCTCGCCCAGCGCATAGCCGTTCTTGATCGGCTCGTAGAAGAACACCAGCAGGCCCTTGACCGGGTCCTTGCCGAGCGCGGCGAACAGCGCCACGCCGATCAGCACCGTGATCAGCAGCGCCAGGATCGGCGAGGCGAAGGTCCAGAAGCGCGAGAGCTCCGGACGGGGTTCGAGCTTAAGCATGGGCCGCCTCCTGGTTCTTGTGGCTCTTGCCGGGTTGGCCCGGCCACAGCCCGCTCATCCATTCGCCGATCTGCGCCAGCGTGGCCGCCGCGCGGTCGATCGAGGGCGACAGCCGCCCCTTGGCGATCACGTGCAGCCGGTCGCTGATGTTGAAGAGCTCGTCGAGCTCCTCGCTGATCACCAGCACCGCGCAGCCCGCGTCGCGCAGCGCGAGGATCTCGGCATGGATCAGCGCGGCCGCGCCCACGTCCACGCCCCAGGTCGGCTGCGAGACGATGAAGAGCTTCGGGTTGGCGTCGATCTCGCGGCCGACGATGAATTTCTGCAGGTTGCCGCCCGACAGCGAGCGCGCCGCCGCCTTCGGGCCACCGGCCTTGACCTTGAAGCGCTCGATGATGGATCTGGCCTGGCGCTCGAGCGCGCCGGTGCGGATCCAGCCGCCGCGGCCCACCGCGTCGCCGCGCGTCAGCAGCAGGTTGTGCGCGAGCCCCAGCGTGGGCACCGCGCCGCGGCCCAGCCGCTCCTCGGGCACGAAGTGCAGGCCCAGCGCACGGCGCGCGCGCGGGCGCAGCCGGCCGGCCGGCTGGTCGAACACCCGCACCATCGCCGCCTCGGCGCGAACGTCCTCGCCCGAGAGCGTGTAGAGCAGTTCCTTCTGGCCGTTGCCCGACACGCCCGCAATGCCCACCACCTCGCCCGCGCGCACCTCGAAGGACACGCCCTCGAGGTCCACGCCGAACTGGTCCTCGCGCGCCAGCGTGAGGCCCTGCACGCGCAGCGCCACCGCGCCCGCATGCACCGGCCGGTGCTCGAGCGGCGGCGGCTCGCTGCCGATCATCAGCCGCGACAGCGACTCGTTGCTTTCGTTCTTCGGGTTGCACACCCCCGTGACCTTGCCGCCGCGCAGCACCGTGCAGGCGGTGCACAGCTCGCGGATCTCGTGCAGCTTGTGGCTGATGTAGAGGATGCTGCAGCCCTCGGAGGCCAGCTTGTTGAGCACCCCGAACAGCTTGACCACCGCCTGCGGCGTGAGCACCGAGGTCGGCTCGTCGAGGATCAGCAGCTTGGGGTCGGTCAGCAGCGCGCGGATGATCTCCACCCGCTGCATCTCGCCCACCGACAGCGTGTGGACCGGCCGCGCGGGATCGATGTCGAGGCCGTACTCGCTCGCCTTGGCCGTGATGCTGCGCGCCACGTCGGCCAGCGCCAGCGACTTGTCGAGGCCGAGCCAGACGTTCTCGGCCACCGTGAGGGTGTCGAACAGGCTGAAGTGCTGGAACACCATGCTGATGCCCAGCGCGCGCGCCTGCTGCGGGTTGCGCAGGTTCACCGGCTGGCCGTCGAAGGCGACGCTGCCCTCGTCGGGCTTGACCGAGCCGTAGATGATCTTCATCAGCGTCGACTTGCCGGCGCCGTTCTCGCCGAGCACGGCGTGGATCTCGCCCGGTTGCACCGCCAGCGAGATGTCGCTGTTGGCGACCACCGCCGGGTAGCGCTTGGTGATGTGCGCGAGCTGGAGTCTGGGTGTTGTCATGCCGGTTCCGTGGGTTGTCTCGTTCGGTACAGGAATGGGCCTCGTCTCGCGGGTTCCGATGTACGTCGATAGCTATAAGTTTAATAGCGTGCCCACGGAATCCGGGCGATGGAAGACCCCGACTCCGGGGCTTCGGCTGATTTCGGGTTCAGTGGCCCGTCACATAGACGAACTTGAACAGGAAGATGGCGGCGATGACCCACACCATGGCATGCACTTCCCGTGCCCGGCCGGTGAACAGCTTGAGCACGGCGTAGGTGATGAAGCCGAAGGCCAGGCCGTTGGCGATCGAGTAGGTGAAGGGCATGGCCAGCGCGGTCACGGCCGCGGGGATGACCTCGGTGGTGTCCTCCCAGTCGAGCTCGACCAGGTCGCGCAGCATCAGGCAGCCCACGAACAGCAGCGCCGGCGCGGTGGCATAGGCCGGCACCGAGCCCGCGAGCGGCGAGATCATCAGGCAGGCCAGGAACAGCACCGCCACCACCACGGCCGTGAGGCCGGTGCGCCCGCCGGCCTGCACGCCGGCCGCGCTCTCCACGTAGGCCGTGGTGCTCGAGGTGCCGAGCAGCGAGCCCGCGAAGATCGCGCCGCTGTCGGCCAGGAGCGCCTTGTTCATGCGCTCCATCTTGCCGGGCACCAGCAGCCCGGCGCGCTTGGCCACGCCCATCAGCGTGCCGGTGGCGTCGAACATCTCGACCAGGAAGAACACCAGCACCACGTTGAGGATGCCGCCCTTGAGCGCGCTCAGGATGTCGAGCTGCATGAAGGTGGGCGCGATCGAGGGCGGCGGCGCGAACACGCCGTGGAACTTGTTGCCGCCGAAGAAGAAGGACAGCACCGTGACCGTGACGATGCCGATCAGGATCGCGCCGCGCACCTTGAGCTTGTCGAGCACCACGATGATCAGGAAGCCCAGCGTGGCCAGCACCACCGGCGCCGAGTGCAGGTCGCCCAGCGTCACGAAGGTGGCCGGCGAGGCCGCGACCACGCCCGCGCTCTTGAGCGCGATCAGCGCGAGGAACATGCCGATGCCCACCGTGATCGCCGTTCGCAGCGACTGCGGTATGCCCTGGATGAACAGCTCGCGCAGCCCGGTGACCGTGACGATCAGGAACAGGCAGCCCGAGATGAAGACCGCGCCCAGCGCGGTCTGCCACGTGTAGCCCATGCCGAGCACCACCACGTAGGCGAAGTAGGCGTTCAGGCCCATGCCCGGCGCCATGGCGATCGGGTAGTTGGCGTACAGGCCCATGATCAGCGTGCCCAGCGCCGCGATCAGGCAGGTGGCGACGAAGACCGCGCCCTTGGGCATGCCCGCGTCGCCGAGGATCGAGGGGTTGACGAAGATGATGTAGGCCATCGTCAGGAAGGTGGTGAGCCCCGCGATGACCTCGGTGCGCACGGTGGTGTTGTGTTCGTTGAGCTTGAACACCTTGTCGATCCAGTTCATGGGTTTCTTGTCTCCGGGATGTGTTGTCTCGTGTCGCGTCGTGCGGCGTTGTTCTGAAGAAAAAGCGGGCCGAGCCCGTCCCTGGCGCGAGCTCGGTCGCGCCTCGAGGTCCTTGGGGTTCTGGTGAGGGGGCCGGCGCCGTCAGGCGCCCAGGGGCGGCGGATCGCGCGCATCGCGCGCGGGCGGGGTGGGCGGGCGCAGCGAGGCCGCCACGTCCTTGATGCATTCGCGCAGCCAGCGCGCCGAGCTCGACGAGTGGGTGCGCTCGTGCCAGAGCTGGTAGTACATGAGCCGCGGCAGCGCCACCGGGCAGTCGAGGATCTTCAGCGGCAGCCGCGCGGCGAAGCGCTCGCAGTACTGGCGGCCGGTGGTCAGCACCAGCAGGCTCGAGGCCACCATGTCGGGGATCAGCCCGAAGTGCGCGCAGCGCGCCGTGATGTTGCGCTGGCGCCCGAGCTCGTCGAGCATCTGGTCGATGATGCCGCGCCCGCCCGGGTGCATGGGCGTGGGCGCGATGTGCTCGGCCTGCAGCCAGGTCTCGAGGTCCCAGCCGCGGCGCACCGCCGGATGGTCCTGGTTCACCAGCGACACCACCTCGTCACCGAACAGGCGTGCCATGTGCAGGTCCTCGGGGGGCTTGAGCCAGTTGCCGATCACCACGTCGACCTGCCCCAGCGACAGGTGGCCGTGGTAGTCGGAGTCGGGCGACAGCGGATGGATCTCGATGTGGCACAGCGGCGCCTCGCGCTTGACCTGCGCCACCAGCATGGGCAGGAAGATCGGGTCCATGTAGTCGCTGGCCGCGATGCGGAAGGTGGTGCTGGCCGATTGCGGGTCGAAGCCGCGCGCATCGGAGAACAGCATCTCGGCCGCGCGCAGGATGCTCGCGGCCGGCTCGATCATGCGCAGCCCGGCATCGGTGGGCACCATGCCCGAGCCCGAGCGCACCAGCAACGGGTCGCCCGAGAGCTCGCGCAGCCGCTTGAGCGCGGCCGACACCGCCGGCTGGTACATCCCGAGCCGGATCGCGGCGCGCGAGACGCTGCGGTCGGTCAGCACGGTGTGCAGCACCCGGATCAGGTGAAGGTCGATCTTGTCGAAAAGCGCCTGGTCTCTCATGGCCGCTCGCAAGGAAGTGGTCGATGCGAGGCGTTATACAGCCGAGGCACGGCGTCGGACAGCCGAACGCGGAGGCCGCGAAGCTTTCGCGAAAGTCGCCAAAGGAAGACATGAAGGTTTTCCTCGATTTCTTTTCTGCGGCTTCCGCGTGTTCTTCGCGTCTTCTGCGTTCGGCTGTCCGCTTTGGCGGCGCTCATCCCACCTGCACGGCCGTCACGGCGCGCAGGATCGATTCGCTCGTGGCGGGCGCGCGCAGCGGCGGGTCGACGCGGTGGCCGCCCGCGGCCGACACGGCGTCGCGGATCGCGAAGAAGACCGAGAACGGCAGCAGCAGCGGCGGCTCGCCCACGGCCTTGCTGCGATGGATCGAGTCCTCGAAGTTCTGGCCCTCGAACAGCCGCACGTTGAACACCGGCGGGCAGTCGTTGGCGGTCGGGATCTTGTAGGTGCTGGGCGCATGGGTCGTGAGCTTGCCGCTCTGCGGATGCCACACCAGCTCCTCGGTCGTGAGCCAGCCCATGCCCTGGATGAAGGCGCCCTCGACCTGGCCGATGTCGACCGCCGGGTTCAGCGACTTGCCCGCGTCGTGCAGGATGTCGGCGCGCAGCAGCTTCCATTCGCCGGTCAGCGTGTCGACGATCACCTCGCTCACCGCCGCGCCGTAGGCGTAGTAGTAGAACGGGCGGCCCTGCATCTTGTCCTTGTCCCAGCTCAGGCCGGGCGTGGCGTAGAAGCCGTCGGACCACAGCTGCTTGCGGTCGAGGTAGGCCTCGCCCACCACGGTGCTGAAGGCCAGCGTGCGGCCGTTGACCTCGACCTTGTCGTTGGCGAAGCGCACCGCGCCGGGCTCGCCGCCATGGCGCTCGGCCGCGCTCTGCGCCAGCCGCTCGCGGATCTGGCGCGCGGCGTCCTGCGCGGCCTTGCCGTTGAGGTCGGCGCCGGTCGAGGCCGCCGTGGCCGAGGTGTTCGCGACCTTGGTCGTGTCGGTGGCCGTGACGCGCACGCGCTCGAAGCTCACGCCGAGCTCGTGCGCCACCACCTGCGCCACCTTGGTGTTCAGGCCCTGGCCCATCTCGGTGCCGCCGTGGTTCACCAGGATCGAGCCGTCGGTGTAGACATGCACCAGCGCGCCGGCCTGGTTGAAGTGCTTGACGTTGAACGAGATGCCGAACTTCAGCGGCGCCAGCGCCAGCCCGCGCTTGAGCACCGGGCTCGCGGCATTGAAGCCGGCGATCTCCTCGCGCCGCGCGCGGTAGTCGCTCGTGGCCTCGAGCTCGGCCACCAGCTCGTGCACGATGTTGTCGGTCACGGTCTGGCGGTAGGGCGTCACGTTGTTCTCGCCCTTGCCGTAGAAGTTGACGCGCCGCACGTCGAGCGGATCGCGGCCCAGCTCGCGCGCCACCGAGTCCATGATGTTCTCGATCGCGATCGCGCCCTGCGGGCCGCCGAAACCGCGAAAGGCCGTGTTGCTCTGCGTGTTGGTCTTGCCCGAGTAGCCGTGCATGCTGACGTTGGGCAGCCAGTAGGCGTTGTCGAAGTGGCACAGAGCGCGCGTCATCACCGGGCCCGACAGGTCGGCCGAATGGCCGGCGCGCGAGACCATGGTGATCTCGGCGCCGAGGATGCGGCCCTCGGCGTCGTAGCCCACCTCGTACTCGTACCAGAAGCAGTGGCGCCGGCCCGTGACCATGAAGTCGTCGTCGCGGTCCAGCCGCAGCTTGACCGGGCGGCGCAGCTTGCTCGCGGCCACCGCGGCCACGCAGGCGAACAGCGCCGACTGCGATTCCTTGCCGCCGAAGCCGCCGCCCATGCGCCGGCACTCCACGTGCACCTCGTTCGACTGCAGGTGCATCGCATGCGCGACCAGGTGCTGCATCTCGCTCGGATGCTGGGTCGAGCAGTGGATGTGCAGCGCCCCGCCCTCCTTCGGAATGGCGTAGCTGATCTGGCCCTCGAGGTAGAACTGCTCCTGCCCGCCGACGTCGAGCGTGGCCTTGTGGCGGTGCGGCGCGGCCGCGATGGCGGCGCGCACCGCGGCCTCGTCGCCGCCGTTGGCGGCACCGCCGCTGCGCACGATGTGCATCGGCGGCACCACGTACTGGCCGCGCGCATGCGCGTCCTGCGGCGTCAGCACCGGCGGCTGCGCCTCGATGGTCAGCGCGTCCTTGGCGCGCGCGGCGGCGCGGCGCGCGGCGTCGCGGGTGCGCGCGATCACGGCGAACACCGGCTGGCCCAGGTAGCGGATCTCGCCGCCGTCCTTCACGGACAGCAGGATCGGGTCGTCGTGGATGATCGAGCCGCAGTCGTTGGTGCCGGGGATGTCGTCGGCCGTGAGCACCGACACCACGCCCGGCATGGCGCGGATGGCGTCGAGCGACAGCGCCGTGACGCGCCCGTTCGCCGCGGGCGACAGGCCCAGCGCGCAGTGCAGGGTGCCGGCGATCTCGGGGATGTCGTCGATGTAGGTGGCCTCGCCGGCCACGTGCAGGTGCGCCGATTCGTGCGGGCGGCTGATGCCCACGCGCACGCCCTGGTCGTGGGCGAGCGCCTCGGCACCCTGGTCGATGCGGGCGGCGGTGTTCTTCAGGTAGTCGGCAAAGGCCTCTGCGGGTTGCAGCAGGCGGGCATCGAGGGGCTTGTTCATGGTCTCAGACTCCTTGCGCGGCCGGCTTGGCGGTGGCGGCGTGCGGCATCACGCTCCAGACGCTGGTGGCGCTGCCGGGCAGCGCATCCTCGGCCCGGGTCTCGAGCCACAGGCGCTGGATCAGGTTCTGCGCCACCTGCATCCGGTAGTCGGCCGAGGCGCGCATGTCGGACAGCGGCTTGAAGTCCTGCGCCAGCGCGAGCTTGGCGGCGTTCACGCTGGACTGGGTCCAGGGCTTGCCGACCAGCGCGGCCTCGGCCTGCGCCGCGCGCTTCACGGTGGCGGCCATGCCGCCGAAGGCCAGGCGCACGGCCTTGACCTTGTTGCCGCCGGGCTCGAGCTCGAGCGCGAAGCCCGCGCACAGCGCCGAGATGTCGCAGTCGAAGCGCTTGCTGATCTTGTAGGCGCGCACCTGGCGGCGCATCGCGGCCAGCGGCAGCCACAGGCCCTGCACGAATTCGCCGCTCTGCAGCTGGTTCTTCATGTAGTCGACGTAGAAGTCGGGCAGCGGCATGCGGCGCACCTCGGCGCCGCGGCGCAGCTCGATCTCGGCGTCGAGCGACATCAGCACCGGCGGCGAGTCGCCGATCGGCGAGCCGTTGGCGACATTGCCGCCCATGGTGCCCGCATGGCGGATCGGCGGCGAGGCGAAGCGCAGCCAGACGTCGGCCAGGCTGGGCACGCGCTCGACCAGCGCCGCGAAGGCCGACTCGAGCGAGGCGCCCGCGCCGATGTAGAGGTGGTCGCCGCGGACCTCGATGGTCTTGAGCTCGGGCACGTCGCCCAGGTAGATGATGTCGCCGAGGTCGCGGAACTGCTTGTTGACCCACAGGCCCACGTCGGTCGAGCCCGACAGCAGCTGTGCGCGCGGCTTCTGCTCGCGCAGCGCGGCCAGCTGCTCGAGCGAGCGCGGCGCGTGGAAGCGGTCGATGCGCGCGCCCAGCGGGGCCGCGTACTCGAAGCCCGGCGCGTCGGAGGGCGGGTTCAGCGCGGTGAGCGCGGCCACCACCGCGCGGCTGTCCAGCCGCACCGGCGGCAGGTCGAACATGCGCTGGCCCGCGTCGAGGATCGGGCGGTAGCCGGTGCAGCGGCACAGGTTGCCCGACAGGTCGTCGGCCAGCTGCTGACGCGAGGGCTGCGTGCCGCGCGCCTGGTGGTGCTCGTAGGCCGACCACAGCGACATCACGAAGCCCGGCGTGCAGAAGCCGCACTGCGAACCGTGGCAGTCGACCAGCGCCTGCTGCACCGGGTGCAGGCAGTGCACGGGGTGCGGGCGCTTGTCGCCCTCCTGCAGCGCGGGGGCCGGGGCCACCTGCGCAGCCTGGGACGACAGGCACTGGTCCTTGAGATCCTCGACCGTGAACAGCGCCTTGCCGTTGAGCGTGGGCAGGAATTGGATGCAGGCATTGACCGTCTGCAGCCGCAGGCCGCCGACCGCGTCGGGCGCGCCGGCCTCGGCCAGCTCGCCGATCACCACGGTGCACGCACCGCAGTCGCCCTCGTTGCAACCCTCCTTGGTGCCGGTGCAGCGCGCGTCCTCGCGCAGCCAGTCGAGCACCGAGCGGGTCGGGTGGACGCCGCTGACGTCGACGACCTGTCCGCGATGGAAGAATCGGATGGGCTGGCTGGGGCTGTGGCTGCTGCTCTCGGTACTCATGCTGTCGTGCTCGTGGGGTGGCGCGTGGTGGCCAGGCCTGGACGTTAGCGGCTTGCGCCGCCGCACGCATACCGTGGTGCCCATATTGCGTATGCAGGGCCCGGTATGCGACGTACGGGGAAACCCTGGATTCGGGGCAATTCTCGTGCCATGGGGGCGCGGGCGCCATGGCCGCGCCGAAAAAACGGGCGTGGCGCCCGCTCAGCCGCCGGTGCCGTGCACCAGCCGTTCGAACACGTCCTCCGACCCCATCTGCCCGCCCTTGAGCATGATCTCGACCCCGTCGAGCCCCGGCGCCTCGCTGTGCAGCCGGCACAGCGCGGTGCCGGGCGCGAGCTGCGCGAGGTAGGACAGCCCCCAGGCGTCGAGCGCGCCCACGGCGAGGCTGGAGGTGTCGCCGCCGGCCACGCCCACGCGCGACAGCGGCGTGGCCGCGAGCACACGCGCCAGCAGTTCGCCACCGGCCTCGGCCAGCGCGCGCGCGGGCACGCGGGTGTGGCCGGCGCGCGCGGCCTCGGTGGCGGTGCAGGCCAGCACATGGGCGCCGGTCGAGAGCCGGTCGGCCAGTTCGCGCGCGGCCTGCGCCAGGTGATCGGAATGGGGGTCGACCAGCCGCGCCGCGTCGAGCCAGACGATCTCGAAGGACCGCGTGGCCGCCACCTGCCGCGCCGTGACCGGCGAGAGGCTGCCGGCCAGCACGAACACCGGGCCGCGCGCGGGCGCCACGGCGGCCGGCGCCGCGGGGGCCTGTGCCAGCCGCGGTGCGAAGGCCTGCACCACGCTGCTCGGGCCGACGGCCAGCAGCGGCGCCTCGGCGGTGGCGAGCGGCCACAGCGCCGCGCCGATGGCCTCGAGGTCCTCGGGCCGCGCGACGTCGAACAGCACGGCCTCGGGCCGTTCTTCCAGGACGGCAGCCAGCGCCTCGCCCGTGGCCGCATGCCGCGGGTACGGCAGCAGCGCGGTCTCGCCCAGGCCCTGCGCCTGAAGGTGCAGCCGCAGGTCCGATTCGCGCATCGGCGTGACCGGATGGCGGCTCATGGTCGGATGGCGGTCGATGCGGTGCACCGTGCCGCCGCTGCCGGCCGCGGCGAACAGGTGGCCGAACAGGCAGTAGCGCTCGAGGTTCGGCTGGCCGCCGACGATCGCGGTCCAGGGCTGGCCGGCGGCCGGGCGCAGCATCTCGATGGCGACGGCGATGTTGCCGACGCCGGGGGCGCTGTCGAAGGTGGAGCAGGTCTTGTAGTGCAGCACGCGCGCGCCGAGCCCGGCCATCAGCCGCGCGACCGGCGCGAGTTCGGCGCGCATCTCGTCCGGCGCCATCGAGCGCGCCGCGCCCGCGATGCCCAGGCAGTCGAGCGTGCCGGCGCGCGCGAGCAGCGACTCGTCGGGCACGCGCAGGAACAGCAAGGTGCGCAGCCCGGCACGCGCCGCGGTGGCGAGCGTGTCGGTGGCGCCGGTGAAGTCGTCGCCGTAGTAGGCGAGCGGCACCGGCGTGCTCATTTGGCGCCGAAGAAGGCCAGCGCCTGCGCCAGCTCGGGCGCTTCGCGCGCGGCCTCGGCCACCGGCACGCCCGCGCGCGCCGCGGCCCAGGCCTG
>Ga0209902_100379_pt1 | contig 53959 bp, 53 predicted proteins | sample FECB27metaG_FD_188304 | JGI IMG/M metagenome (GOLD analysis project Ga0209902, IMG submission 188304) | Cyanobacterial communities from the Joint Genome Institute, California, USA - FECB-27 (SPAdes) (version 2) | ecosystem: Environmental > Aquatic > Thermal springs > Hot (42-90C) > Microbial mats...
GATCCGCGCGATCGTCTCCACACCCGTCATCCCCGGACCCTTCCGAAAAACCGGAAGGATCAGCCAGAGCCAATAACAGGGGGACTAACCTTCAACGCGATAAGCGCCCCTCACAGGGGCAACATTGCAGGCGATCTCACAGATAGCGCGGCAAGGACGATCGCCATCGCGTCTTCGATGGTGGGTGTCTGTCCGCCGAATCCGGCGGTGAACTGGCTGAACAAGGTCGAGCCGATGCCGATGATGACGGCGAGCACCAGCACCTTGATGCCCGACGAAATGACGTTGCCGAGAACCCGTTCGGCCATGAACGCGGTCTTACCGAACAGGCCGAACGGGATCAGCACGAAGCCCGCGAGCGTCGTCAACTTGAACTCGATCAGCGTGATGAAGAGCTGGATGGCGAGGATGAAGAAAGCGAGCACGACCAGCGCCCAGGCGAACAGCAAGCAGGCGATCTGGATAAAGTTCTCGAAGAACGAGATGTAGCCCATCAGATCGGAGATCGACTCGAGCAAAGGCCGGCCGGCGTCGAGCCCGGTCTGCGCCACGCGTCCCGGACGCATGAGATCAGCGACGGTGAAGCCCGTGCCGGACGCCTTCAGGCCGAGCCCCGCGAAACTTTCGAAGACGATGCGGGCGAGGTTGTTCCAGTTGCCGATGATGTAGGCGAACACGCCGACGAACAGGGTCTTCTTGACCAGCCGCGCCAGGATGTCGTCGTTTGCGCCCCAGGTCCAGAACAGCGCGGCCAGGGTCACGTCGATAACGATCAGGGTGGTCGCGATGAACGCGACCTCGCCACTCAGCAGGCCGAAGCCACTATCGATGTAGCGGGTGAAGACCTCGAGGAACTGGTCGATGACGCCGGTGCCGCCCATGTCTCAATGCCCTTCGGGCGGCTGTGGGGATAACGGTGCGGGCGTGACGCCGAGAAAGCGATCTCGCGTTTCGGCCCAGATGCGCAGGCATTCGGCATCGCGTCCGGCCGCCTCCCCGAGCAGCTGGCAGCGGCGTTGGGCTGCGCGCAGCGGATCGGCCGGCATGTCCTGAACCTGCCGCACCGCCGCGGCGCGCGGTGCCTCCTCTTTCCGGGTCATCTCGATCGCGGTCGCGGTGATGGCCACTGCGACGAACACGATCGCGCCGATACGGGCGAACAGCTTGCCGTCCATCAGTCCTGCCTCAGTTGCCGTTCGGGAACATGCGGGCGTTGCCGGGCTGGTAGCCGACGCCGGGGGTCAGGAATCGCCGACGCTGTTCGCGCCCCTGTTCGGCCGCCGCGGCGCGCTCCGCATCGGACAGCGCTTGCGCCCGCCCGTTAGCGGCGACGACGGCGGTGAGGTCGGCGAGTTGCTGCGCCTGGAGCGCGAGGAGCTGGTTGCCGGCCTGGGTGGCCTGCAGCGCGCCCGTCGCGCCCTGGCTCTGTCCGACCAGCGCCGACATCTGCGTACGGTTGGTGTCGATGTTGCCGGCGACACCGGCCTGGACGCGCATGGCGTCCTGCAGGCCGCCGACGGTGTTCTGCCAACGCTCGCGCGCCCCGGCGACGAGCTGCTGATCGGTCGCCGACAGTGAGGCGTTGCCGTAGGTGGTCTGGAACGCGCGGTCGATCTGCTGGACATTGTAGGCGATGCGCTGCGCCTCGCCGAGGAGCTGCTGGGTCCGCTGCACCGACTGCTGGAGCTGTTGCAGCGACGAGAACGGCAGGCTCGCAAGATTGCGGCCCTGGTTGATCAGCCCTTGTGCCTCGTTCTGCAGCGAGGTGATCTGGTTGTTGATCTGCTGCAGCGCCCGAGCCGCCGACAAGACGTTTTGGGTGTAATTGCTCGGATCCCAGACGGTGATCTGCGCCGCGGCGGGCGCGGTGAGCAGCGGCGACAGTGTGGCGGGCAACGCGAGGACGGACGCGGCGAGAAGCGCGGCGCGCGAACGAACGAAAATCATGACGGAGTCTCCAAGTTGGTGAGGTCGGGAATGAGGTCGGCGGCCCAGGCGACGTTGCGGTGGCGCAGCCACGCAGACAGGAACTCGCTTTGGCCATGCTCGGCCATGATCCGCGCGATCGCGGCCTGATCGGTCTTTGCCGATGCGGCGCAGAGCGCCAACGCGACGTCGCCCAGGCCCAACTCGAACAGGCGGTTGCCGCGGCGCGACTGGCAGTAATAGTCGCGCTTCGGCATGGCGCGGGCGAGGATTTCGATCTGTCGATCGTTGAGCCCGAAGCGGCGGTAGATTGCGGTGATCTGCGGCTCGATGGCGCGCTCGTTGGGCAAGAGCAGCCGGGTCTGGCAGCTCTCGATAATCGCCGGCGCGATCTTGGACCCATCGATATCGGACAGCGACTGCGTGGCGAAGACGACGGAGGCGTTCTTCTTGCGCAGCGTCTTCAGCCATTCGCGCAGCTGGCCGGCAAAGCCGTCGTCGTCGAGCGCCAGCCAGCCCTCATCGACGATCAGCAGGGTGGGTCGGCCGTCGAGGCGATCCTCGATGCGGTGAAAGAGATAGGCGAGCACGGCGGGGGCCGCGCCGGTCCCGATCAGGCCCTCGGTCTCGAACGCCTGAACCTCGGCCTCGCCGAGCCGTTCGCTCTCGGCATCGAGCAACCGACCATAGGGTCCGCCGACGCAGTAGGGCTGGAGCGCGTGTTTCAGAGTCTGCGACTGGAGCAGGACGGACAGCCCTGTCAGCGTGCGCTCAGTGACCGGTGCCGACGCGAGCGAGGTCAGCGAGGACCAGAGATGCTCCTTCACCTCGGGCGTGATGGCAATGCCCTCGCGCAGGAGGATGGCGACGATCCAGTCTGCAGCCCAGGCGCGCTCGTAGGTGTCGTGGATACGGGCGAGCGGTTGAAGCGACACGGACGCGTCCGCGCCATCGGTCAGGCCGCCGCCGAGATCGTGCCAGTCGCCGCCCATGGCCAGTGCCGCAGCCCGGATCGAGCCGCCGAAATCGAAGGCGAACACCTGGGAGCCCGGATAACGCCGGAACTGGAGCGCCATCAGCGCCAGCAGCACCGACTTTCCGGCGCCGGTCGGACCGACCACCAGCGTGTGGCCGACATCGCCGACATGAAGGGATAACCGGAACGGGGTCGAGCCTTCGGTCTTGCCGAAGAGCAGAGGGGGCGCTGCAAAATGCTCGTCCCGTTCCGGTCCCGCCCACACCGCCGAGAGCGGGATCATGTGGGCGAGATTGAGCGTCGAGATCGGCGGCTGGCGGACATTGGCGTAGACATGGCCGGGCAGCGAGCCGAGCCAGGCGTCGGCGGCGTTGATCGTCTCGGCCATCGCCGTGAAGTCACGGCCCTGGATGACCTTCTCGACCAGCCGCAGCTTCTCGGCGGCGATGCGCGGATCGGCGTCCCAGACGGTGACCGTCGCGGTGACATAGGCCTGCCCGGCATAGTCTGCGCCGAGTTCCTGGAGCGCCATGTCGGCGTCGGCCGCCTTGTTCGCCGCATCGGTGTCGACCAGCGCCGACGCCTCGTTGGTCATGATCTCCTTGAGGATGGCGGCGATCGACTTGCGCTTGGCGAACCACTGCCGCCGGATCTTGCTGAGCAGCTTGGTGGCGTCGGTCTTGTCGAGGAGGATAGCGCGCGTCGACCAGCGATATGGAAAGGCCAGCCGGTTGAGGTCGTCGAGCAGGCCGGGCGTGGTCGCGGTCGGGAAGCCGACGATGGTCAGCACGCGCAGATGCGCATTGCCGAGGCGCGGCTCGAGACCGCCGGTCAGCGGCTGATCCGCCAGCAGCGCGTCGAGATACATCGGGATCTCGGGCACGCGCACGCGCTGGCGCGTGGTCGAGACGCACGAATGCAGATAGGTCAGGGTCTCGCCGTCATCGAGCCAATGGCATTCGGGCATGAAGCCTTCGACCAGTTGCAGGACGCGGTCGGTGCGGTCGGCGAATCCGCGCAAGCTCTCGTACGGATCGACGGCCTTGGCGGCCTTGCCCTCGTAGAGCCAGGTCTCGGCGCGGGCCACGTCCTCGGCCGGCGGCAGATAAACGAAGGTCAGGAAGTAGCTCGATTCATAGTGCGAGGCGTCTTCCTCGAAATCGGCCTTGCGCTCGGCGTCGACCAGCGCGGACGCGGCGTCTGGGAAACGGCTGGCCGGGTAGGCATCGACGCCGTGACGTTGCGCTTCGACGAAGATCGCCCATCCGGAGCCGAGGCGACGAAAGGCGTTGTTGAGACGGCCAGCGACCGCGACAAGTTCGGCGGCGACCGCGGAATCGAGGTCCGGCCCGCGGAAGCGCGCCGTGCGCTGGAAGCTGCCGTCTTTGTTGAGGACGATCCCGTCACCTGCCAGCGCGACCCAGGGCAGGAAATCGGCCAGGCGCGTTGCCGTGCGGCGATATTCGGCGAGGTTCAGCATGGCGGCCTCAGACGCCCAGATGGCCGGGAATGCGCAGGTGGCGGCGCACGACATCGACGAACATCGGGTCGCGCTTGGCCGCCCAGACCGCCGCGACATGGCCGATCGCCCAGAGCCCCAGGCCGACCAGCCAGAGCCTCAAGCCAAGGCCGAGTGCCGCTGCCAGCGTGCCGTTGAGGATGGCGATCGAACGCGGCGCGCCGCCAAGCAGGATGTGCTCGGTCAGCGCGCGGTGGACCGGCATGGTGAACCCCGGAACGCTGTCCATCAAACCAGCGCCCCGCCACCGAACGAGAAGAAGCTGAGGAAGAACGAACTGGCGGCGAACGCGATCGACAGGCCGAACACGATCTGAATCAGCTTGCGCGCGCCGCCCGACGTGTCGCCGAACGCCAGCGTCAGGCCGGTGATGATGATGATCATGACCGCGATGATCTTGGCGACCGGACCTTCGATCGATTGCAGGATCGATTGCAGCGGGGCTTCCCACGGCATCGAGGAACCCGAAGCATGGGCGGCGGGTGCCAGCATCAGGCTAATAACGACGGCGGACGTGGCCGTCGCTACGCGGCGGCGGACGCTTAGAACGTGACGGATCATGACGGTTTTCCTGATGGGACGGGGGTTGCGGGGGTGACGCGGTAGTCGCCGTCGGGGCCGAGGCCTTCGATCAGGGCGAGCTCGGTGAGGCGGCGCTGCGCGCCGCGGCCGGAAAGCACCGCGACCACGTCGATGGTCTCGGCGATCAGCGCGCGTGGGACAGTGACGACGGCTTCCTGAATCAGCTGCTCCATCCGGCGCAGCGCGCCGATCGCCGAACCGGAATGGATGGTGCCGACGCCGCCGGGGTGGCCGGTGCCCCATGCCTTGAGCAGATCGAGCGCTTCGGCCCCGCGGACCTCGCCGATCGGGATGCGATCGGGCCGCAGGCGCAGCGAAGAGCGCACCAGGTCGGACAGCGACGCGACGCCATCCTTGGTGCGCATGGCGACAAGGTTCGGCGCGGCGCATTGCAGCTCGCGGGTGTCTTCGATCAGCACCACGCGGTCGTCGGTCTTGGCAACTTCGGCCAGGAGCGCATTGGTCAGAGTGGTCTTGCCGGTCGAGGTGCCGCCGGCGACAAGGATGTTGCGTCGCTCGGCGACGGCCAGGCGCAGCGTCTCGGCCTGATCGGCGGACATGATGCCGGCTGCGACATAGTCGGTGAGCGTGAACACCGCGACGGCGGGCTTGCGGATGGCGAAGGTCGGGGCCATCACTACCGGCGGCAGCAGCCCCTCGAAACGCTCTCCCGTTTCGGGCAGTTCGGCGGACACGCGCGGCGAACCGGAATGGACTTCAGCGCCGACATGGTGGGCGACGAGCCGGACGATGCGTTCGCCATCGGCTGGTGACAGGCGCTGGCCGGTATCGGAGAGGCCTTCGGAAAGGCGGTCGATCCAGAGCCGGCCATCCGGGTTGAGCATCACCTCGACGACGCCGGGGTCTTCCAGAAATCCGGCGATCGCGCTGCCGAGCGCCGTGCGCAGCATGCGCGCGCCCCGGATCGTCGCTTCGGATTGCTGGTAAGAAGCCGCCATGTCGTCCCCTTGCGTTCAGGGACCGTTCGGTCGGCCCTGGATCGGGGATCAGTAGAAGAGGCAGGAAATGGGGCAGTTCAACAAGAATAGATCGTCGTAGTAGCCTGGCGTGGAAATACAGGAGAACGGCGGGATCGGTCCCGACTGCATCGGCGAGTGGCATAGACTATTGATCGACCGACAGCGAGTCGTCCTCTTGGCCATGGTGCTTTCCACCGACATCGTCCGGGATTTCTCGGAGGAAGCTCTGGCCCTTCTGAAGCCGCTTGCCGAGTGTCTCAACGAAGCCTTCGAAGCGTTCGCGGCCCTTGATCTGGGCGGCGGTCTGCGTCTCGCCCGGCAGTGGCGGCGTGATGGTCAGCCAGAAGCGGACGAAAAGCGCCAGCGTTTCGGCCGTTACGCCGAGATCACACTCGATCCGCTGGGCCTGCCGGGAGAGGCGGTCCATCCGTCGGGTGAAGGCAGCTTCACGGCGATCGGAGGCGTCCGGCGACAGAAATGACGCCACGGCGGCCTCGACGATCGCCGATCGCGGGATCTTCTTGCGTTCCGATAGCTCGTTGATCTGTCCGATCATCTCGACGGGCAGGGTAAGGTTCAAGCGGTCTCGCATCGCCGCCTCCTAAAGGTCCATGCCGTCATTGGGGTCGAGCGAGACCTGCCGCGCGACGCCGGTCATCTGGCGGCGCAGCGCCTGACGCTGGCGGGCGACGTCCTCCGGCTCGTCGTCGAGCAGGACCGCGAACTCCTCCGCCGGCTTCAACTCGGTCGTCTCCTTGGCGATCGCGACATGGTCGGGAAGCTCGGGCTCGCGGCGCAGGCCGCTGTTGGCCTTGTCGCCCCGCGCCTTCTCGATCTGGGCCAGCAGCACCGCGTCGGGTTTCTGCGGAATGAGCGACGACCAGCCGTCGGCGTGCGACGTGCTCGCTGATTTCTGCGGATCTGGTGGCGCCAGTACGCGCTCCTTCAACCGGGCATCCTCGTAATAGCGCGCCTTCTTCGCCCGGATCGGCGGTGTGCCGGCGACCATGACGATCTCGTCGGCGGGCGGAAGCTGCATCACTTCGCCGGATGTGAGCAGCGGGCGAGCGGTCTCGGAGCGCGAGACCATCAGATGGCCGAGCCAGGGTGAGAGCCGGTGCCCCGCATAATTCTTCATCGCCTTCATTTCGGTCGCGGTGCCGAGCGCATCGGAGACGCGCTTGGCGGTCCGCTCGTCGTTGGTCGCGAAGCTGACCCGGACATGGCAGTTGTCGAGGATCGAATTGTTCGCCCCGTAAGCCTTCTCGATCTGGTTGAGTGATTGCGCGATGAGGAAGGCCTTCAGGCCATATCCGGCCATGAACGCCAGGGCGCTTTCGAAGAAATCGAGACGGCCGAGTGCGGGAAACTCGTCGAGCATCATCAGGACGCGGTGGCGACGGTCCTTTGCATGAAGATCTTCGGTCAGGCGTCGACCGATCTGGTTGAGCACTAGGCGAATAAGCGGCTTGGTCCGCGAGATGTCGGACGGCGGCACCACGAGGTAGAGTGTCGCCGGACGCGGATCGGCAATGAGATCAGCGATCCGCCAGTCGCAGCGCCGTGTGACCTTGGCGACAACGGGATCACGATAGAGGCCGAGGAACGACATCGCGGTCGAAAGCACGCCCGAACGCTCGTTGTCGGATTTGTTGAGCAGCTCGCGCGCCGTGGATGCGACGACAGGATGCGGCCCGGCTTCGCCAAGATGGGGCGTCGTCATCATCGCCTTCAAGGTCGCCTCGATCGGCTGCTTCGGGTCGGAGAGGAAGGCAGCGACGCCGGCGAGCGTTTTGTCCGGCTCGGCGTAAAGGACGTGGAGGATCGCGCCGACCAGGAGCGAGTGGCTGGTCTTCTCCCAGTGATTGCGTTTGTCGAGCGAGCCTTCCGGATCGACTAGCACGTCGGCGACGTTCTGTACGTCGCGGACCTCCCAATCGCCGCGGCGGACCTCGAGCAGAGGATTGTAGGCGGAGGACTTTGGGTTGGTCGGATCGAACAGCATCACGCGGCCGTGCTTCGCGCGGAAGCCGGCGGTGAGCTGCCAGTTCTCGCCCTTGATGTCGTGGACGATCGCCGAACCAGGCCAGGTCAGCAGCGTCGGAACGACCAAGCCCACGCCCTTGCCGCTGCGGGTCGGCGCGAAACAAAGCACATGCTCCGGCCCGTCGTGTCGCAGATAGTCGCGTTCCAGCTTGCCGAGCACCACCCCGTCTGCGCCGAGCAGCCCAGCCGCCTTCACTTCCCCCTTTTCGGCCCACCGCGCTGAGCCATAGGTCGCGACGTTCTTCGCTTCGCGCGCCCGCCAGACCGACATGCCGATGGCGACCGCGATGGAGATGAAGCCTCCAGACGCGGCGATGTAGGCGCCCTCGACGAAGACCGACGGCGCATAGGCGTCGTAGAAATACCACCACCCGAAGAAGGCGGGCGGATAGTAGATCGGCCAGCCGGCCAGCATGAACCATGGTGGGCCCAACTGAGGCTGGAAGCCGAGCTGCCACGCCGTCCACTGTGTCGCGCCCCAGGTCGTCAACAGGACGATCAGGGCGACGACGGTGATCTGGCCCCAGAGGATTTTGGTCGCGGACACGGGTACTGCTCCTTTGCCGTTTGGTGGCTAGATGCCGAGGTCGCGCTTGCGCCCCAGGCTCCATTCGATGCCGCCACCATCCCGCGCGACGCCAGCGATGTGCTGGCCGAGCTTGCGATCGATCTCGCGCGACCAGGGCACGAGCTGGAAGCCGAGGCCGTTGTCGAGCACGGCGAAGCGGCCCGACGAGAGCGTCAGGCGTTGGCGATAGGTGCCCGATACATGCTCTCCGGCTGCGGCCTTCACATGCGGCAGACCGGTCTCGGCCGACAGCTTCGCGCCGACGGCGTCCAGCTCTCGGCGGCGCAGCGTGGTGAGGAGATCGCGCTGGACGATAATCCGCTGACCCTGGCGGCGCGCGAGCCCTCCGTCGATGAGATGTTCGGCGCGGCCCTGCAGGGCGTCGCGCGTCTCACGGCCGAACCCGACCACCGAGAGCGGCCTCGGTTCGCGTTCCACCAGACGGTGGTCGAGCCAGGTGGCGCCGGGCGCCGTAATCTGCGCGCGTAGATCAAGATCGGATCGGGTGGCGAGCACCAATGTCGGCAGCTCGTCGTCCGGTCCACCGAAGCGCCGCACCTCGACGATGCCGCCTGTGGGCGGCGCATGTTCGAAGGCCTCGATGCCCCGGAAACGAACATGATGGGCGCGGCCGTCGGTGCCGTCGATCACGGCATAGGCTTCGCCGGTCAGCTCGTCGTGGAGCCCCCTGTCGACGAGCCGGCCGACGATCGTCGAGCCGACGCCGCCCTCGATGACATAGTCGGCGACGCCGCGTTCCTGGCCGCGTTCGGTGAAGGCGCGGTGCATTGTCTTGATGATGTCGCCACGCATCCCGAGGTCGCGAAGATGGCGTTCGGCCTCCAGCCCGACCATCCATTCGCCGGGACCGGCCGCCGCGGCGAGCCCCATCTTCTCCAGACGCTGGAGGCGGCCGATCATCAGGCGGCGGATTTCCGGATCGGCGGGGCCGCGTGATTCCGGCCGCAGGTCGATGGCGCCGATGTCGTCGGCGTGGTTGCGGATCTCGATATCGAGGCGCGTCCAGCGCTCGGCGGTGACTTCCTTCTCCAAAGCGTTGCGGATGTCGTGCTCGGGCTTGGGGCCGAGCTCGATCGAGACCAGATCCTCGGCGCGCGAGCGCAGGCCGCGACTGATATAGTCGCGCGAGATCACGAGGTCGGCACCGGCTTCGTCGACGCCGCGCACGAGCAGATGGATGTGCGGGTTGGCTGTATTCCAATGATCGACCGCGACCCAGTCGAGCCGCGTGCCCAGATCGGCTTCCATCTGCTGCGCGAGGTCGCGCGTGAACGCCTTGAGGTCGGTCAGCTCGCTGGCGTCCTCGGGCGAAACGATGAACCGGAAATGGTGCCGGTCGTCCTGGCACCGATCGGCGAAAGCGAGATCGTCGGCGCGGTCGGAGCCAGCGTCGAACATCACGCCCTTCTCGCCGTCACGGCTGACGCCTTCACGCTTGAGGTAGGACAGATGCGCCGTCATCGGTGCCGAGCGGAAGGACCGGCCCTGATGGCGCGCTACCCGTGCCTTGACGACGACGCGGCGGGACGATGAGAACAGACGGCTGCGGCTGAAACTGCCGCGCCCCCTGCCGAAAGTCGAGCGGCCATAGTTTGGCGCACGCCGACCTGACGACGGCGCGCCGACATGCCCTGCCTTCTTCGCGGCGCGCAGCACCTGGTTGAGGAAGCTCTTGGCCTTCGGGGCGCGGGTGGTCTTGATGCGGCCTGGCCGGACACGAAAGTCGCTGTCGCCTTCGCTCATGACCAAGCTCCGGACGGCGGCTTCTGAGGCGCGTGCATACCGAAGCGTTGAAATCGCTCACAAAAACCGGGCTTCATGCCCGCGACCGACCGCCATTCACACGAAAACGCAAGCCTCTTCAGAGGCTTACAGCGTTTCGGGCATGCGCTTTTATCTCGCCATCCTTCCGTCGTTTTGCCAGTCTTCCACCTCAATGCCCTCCATCGAACGCCATAGTCCGCCACCACACGAAAGGAGCCCGGCGCGGTCATCTCGGGCCTCCCGTGTCGGATCGAATGACGAAGAGACCATCGGACTGCGGAGTGGCTGTACGAATGTCGCGGGCAGGGTTTGCGGCCGGAGTGTCGGTCGAACCCCTCTGATCTCGCACTGAACTCTCACTGGCCGTGCTTCCGGCGCGCGCGACAAACAACGGCGAACGTGTCCAGGCATGCGGATCGGCGGCGGCAACGATGACTGGACCGGAGTGTTCATGGCCGCCGAAGGAAGGGGCCAGCGCAGCAACATAAGCGCGGGTTTCGGCCGGGAGTGGGCGACCGGCGAGATACTCTTCGTATCGTCCAGGCCCTGCATTGTAGGCCGCGAGAAAGCCCGGCGACCCGTAGCGATTGAACATTTCGCGCAGGTATGCGGCACCTGCCAGGATGTTGTCGCGTGGGTCGTACGGGTCCGTGCCCAGCTGATAGCGGACGCGCAGTTCCGCCCAGGTAGCGGGCATTAGTTGCATCAGGCCCATTGCGCCAGCCGACGAGATCGCACGAACATTGCCGGCACTTTCGGCGCGCATGACCGCGCGAAGCCATCGCTCAGCCATGCCGAACCGCTGCGCCGCCTCCGCGATGAAGGCGGCGTAGGGATCGGCGCGGGCTTGGCGATCGACCGGCGTTTCCTGTGCGGTCGCGATGGCGTTGAACGGCGCGACGAACAGCAGGCCGGAAACGAGAAGGACGGTCGTGCATCGGATGGTATTCGACCGTCTGATGCCAGCAGAGGGACAAGGGACCGACATCGCTCAGTCCCTCTCGGCCCGCTTGGGCGGGCGATTCCAGTTCAGGCTCCAGGCCGATTTGTCATCGGCCGACTGGAAGAGATTGGCGCGTATCGGATGACCGAAGGTCGGGTCGTCGAGTTGCAGCGAAACATAGTCGCCGGCCTTCTCGCCGGTGCGTTTCCAGCCCGCGCCAACCTCCGGCCCGGTGTCGTCGGGGCCGAGGTGGACGCGGTAGTCGGGCGCGTTTTCGGCGTCGGAATGCTCGGCGGGGACGAGCACCAGCTCGACATCGATTGCAAGCGTACGGATGCGCCCGGCATAGCCGCTCTTGGAGCGGCTGAATTGACCGATCAGGGACATGGGTGGCTCCTTGGGTGTGCGGTGGGTGAGGTCATGGCCGCGCCGTCACCGCGTCTGCGCGCGCCAGACGAAGCGGCCATCGCCGTCCTCGTCGGTGTAGAGGGGGGTCGCCCGGCCGATCACCGCGGCGGCGGGCAGCGGCCCGAAATATCGACCGTCGAGACTGTCCCGGACCTGCCAGTTCATCAGGAAGACTTCGCCGTCGGCGATGCGGCGGCAGCCGCGCCAGACCGGCAGGTCGCGGCCATGCCGGTCGCGCTCCAGCGCGGCACCCATGGTCAGGCCATCGACCGTGATCGCGCGCCCATTGCGGCAAACCTTCTGTCCGCGAAGTCCGGCAACGCGCTTCAACAGCGGCACGCCGCGCGCCAGATAGCCGCGCTGCTCGAGGAAGGCCGCCAGCGGCGCAGGCGCATCCACGGCGACAATGTCGGTCACCTCGACGCGCTCCACGGGGCGGATCACGTAGAGGCCGATCGGCGTGCTGGCTGACGCGTTCCAGATCAGCTTCGGCGCCATGGGAAGGACGGAGACGCCTGCGATCGTCAGCACGCCGATCGTCGCCGCGATGACGTAGCCGCGCCGACTCATGGCTGGGCACTCCGGCGCAGAAGCCAGGCGCGATGCCGTTCTAGGCTGTAGGACCGCGGCTCGTCGCCGACGGCAAGCCGGTTGTGGACGTGACGCCAGTGATCGGGCGAAATGTCGATCGGATCGAGCCCGAGCGCGTCGATCGCGTCGATCGATTGGAGGACGCGTTCGACCTTCGGCCAGCCCTCGACCTTGAGCAGGATGTCGCCGCCGGGACGCACGAACGGCAGCGTCTGATGGGGATCGCCGGGCGCGACGGTGCGCACGATGTCGAGCCGCGACATCACCGTACCGAAGTCGTTCGAGGCCCAGCGCACGAAGGCGAAGATGCTGCCCGGCGTAAACGACAGCACGCGCCTGCGGCGATCGAGGATCTGTTCGCGCGTCTCGCGACCGAACCTGATCCAATATTCGATCTTCTTCTCGACCCATGTCAGTTCGACATGGGTCAGCGCGTCGGTCGCCCGTTCGGATGCAGGTGCGCCGCCAAGCCTGTGCGGCGCGGCTGTGCCGTTCATGAGGGGTCTCCTTCGGTGTTGGGGTATTCGCGGGCGAGCAGATCGCGCAGCATGTCGGCGACCGTGACGCCGCGCCGGAAGGCGCTGACCTTGATGCGGCCGCGCAGTTCGGGCGTGACGTCGATGGTCAGTCGGGCGGTGAAACTGGCGGCATTACTGACGCGAGCGGGGGTGATGTCCGCCGCCTTCATCCAGGTCTCGGCCGATGGTTTGGCCTCGGCGGGACGGGCTGCGAAACCACGTCGGGGGCTGCGCGCAGTCATCGCGTGATACACCCAACTTCAGCGGCGAATGCGGTGATCTCGCGCGCGGCGAGGCTGTCGGCATCGACTTCGAAGACGAGTCGGCCGGATTGCGCCGCATCCGCGAACGCAACGCGCTGGCCGATGGTCTGGCTGAGCACCGGCGGTTCGTGGTCGGCGAGCGTCTCGGCCGTCTCGCGGGCGATGACGGTGCGCGCCGCGCAGCGGTTGAGCACGAAGCGGGCGGTGAGCTGGGGGCGATAAATGCGCGCCTCGCCGAGCAACGCCAGCATCTCGGCCGACGCCCATCCGTCGAACGGAGACGGCTGTACCGGGATGAGGACTATGTCGGCCGCGAGCAGCGCCGAGCGCAGCAGCCCGGCTACGCGCGGCGGGCCGTCGATGACGACGTGATCGGCGTCGCGGGCCAGTTCCGGTGCTTCGCGGTGGAGCGTATCGCGCGCCAGCCCTACGACGCCGAACAGCCGTTCCCCTCCTTCCCGGCTGCGCTGCTGCGACCAGTCTAGTGCCGAGCCTTGCGGATCGGCATCGACCAGCGTGACGCGCTTGCCTTCACGCGCCCATTGGCCCGCGAGATGCAGCGCCAGCGTCGTCTTGCCGACGCCGCCCTTCTGATTGAGGAGCGCGACGATCATCGCGCGCACCTGCGTTGCTGCGCTACGTTATCCGCAGATGTGCAAAAGCGCGGGTCCGTTAGAAAGATTCCGTAGGAATCTAGGTTAGATAAGTTACAGGCGCCGCAAGCTGCTGAATCTGAACGCGGATTCGTCGATTCCGGTCCCCGATAGCACGAGGGTCCGGTCCCCGATGGCACGATAGGGCCGGTCCCTGATAGCACGAGGCGATTCACAGCTTATCCCCAGCGCGCATCTTCGAACCACGATGCGTGCGCGGCGTGCCGAGCGCGTCGGGATCGACGGACACGAACGACAGGATGTCAGGACGGTTGGGGCACTGCGCGACGTTCAGCTGATAGCCGGGCAAGGGCTGTCGCCGGGCAATGTCGCGCAGGTCGTAGGCAAAATGCTTGAGCGGCGAGAGGCTGCCCGACTTGGCGTGCAGGTGCGCGAAGTCGAAGCTCCAACCATGCGCCTGCCGGCCGCCATGCTTGCGGACGAGACGGTATAGCCAGCGCTCAAGCCCCCCGGTCAGGTCGAAATAGGCGCGGTCGATGGTCAGCACGAGCGCGTCGTCGAGGACGGCTGCGTAGAACCAGTCGGGGACGATCAGCTCGAGGCCGAGCGGCCGACCGTGCGCATCGGCCTTCTCCTTCCACTCGTTGATCCAGGAGAAGCGGTGCATTCGCCGCTCGGTAGGCTGGCGGATCGAGGTGGCGATGGTGGTCGATTGCAGCCGGTCGAGCGCGGCCTTGAGGCGGTCGTAATCGCGTGAGCCGACGCCGCGACCGATGAAGTTCAGGATCTCATAGGGCGTCGTGCCCATCCGCCGCGACGGGCTGAGACCGGCGTCGCGCGCCTCGACGATCTGGCTGGCGGCCCAGATCAGCACGTCGGCATCCCAGATCGTCGCCATGCCATGCTCGGGCACCGCCTCGACGCGGATGACGATCGCGCCTGCCTTAAAGTTGATTGGCGCGAGGCGCTTCGACTTGGCGAGCGAGAAGAACGGATAGGCCATGAGATCCTGCGCGTCGCGGGGCGCGAGATCACCGGGCAGCGCGCGGAAGAGATCGAGCTGTTCGCGTTCGTGGATGGGTTGACGGGATGACACGCCGGACGTCTCAGCGCGCCAGGCGGCCGGCGTATGCCAGCGCCGCCGCGTCGTGGCGCTTGGCGGGCAATACCGCACCGCGCGGATCGGAGGTGGACGTAACCGCACCGCGGTCCGCCCAGGCCTGCAGATCGTCAATGGCGTAGACGACGCGACCGCCGAGCTTGCGATATGCCGGGCCGGTGCCGTAGGTCCGGTGCTTCTCCAGCGTCCGGCCGGACAGGCCGAGAAAGTGAGCGGCTTCGGGGGTACGGAGAAAACGCGGCGGCAAACTGGCGGCATTGGCGGACATAATCGAGCCTCCGGGGCGTTCTTTGGTGCCGCGGATGATCAGCGGCGAGCGAAGGCCACAGTGGCGAAGGGCGTCTGCGTTGCTGGAGGGCGAATGTGGGGGTGTGAGTTTCGCACACCGGCCGAGGTTATCGGCCGTCAGGGCCGATGCTGATGTCGCAACAGCTTGCGGTAACCGCCTGCGACCATCGCCAGACCGTCCCGGATCAGCGACCGGGTCGCGAACCGCGCGGGCGCGGTTTGCCATTCGTCGCGGCTCATCGGGTCGAGCCGGAAGATCGCTGACGCGATCGATTTCTGCGACGCGCCCGCACGGCGTCCGTCGAGCGCGCGCAGCATCCGCTTGGTCCGCAATCGCTGGTGACGGGTGATCCGTGTGTCGGCGGGGACGGCGCGGTCGTAGAGGCTGGCGAGCAGACGCAGGACCGCTTCGCCCCGGCCGAACCCAGAGCGATCGAGCGTGATCAGGGCTGCGAGCTTCGCATGGCCCGAGACTTCGACACCCTGCACGATATGGATGCGCTCACCGTTCCGCAGGGTTTCAAGCCGATGCACGCCCTGCTCATCCGCGACCTGTGGACCTTCCTCGTCAAGCGGCCGCGCAACCGCGCCGGTATCGAGCGCTGGCGGAGCCGTGGTCAGCCAGACCGAGGCGGTATCGGCTTCAAACTGCCAGAAGACGGGGGCTTCGGGCGCGGACAGAGACGGCGGTATCGGGAAATCGCAACCCCCAGCGTTCGCGGATCAGGTCTCGTGCGTTGATCGCCTCGGGGGTGTCGCGGTCGGAGGCGGCGAAGTCGTGCTCGTAACGTTCATTGCGACGGAGCCATTCCCAGGCGAGGTCCGAGGCACCCAACGTGTCGAGATAGTCATAATCCGACGATGCTTCCCAGCCTGGCGCTTCCTTCGACATCACATCCTCCGCTCGCAGTTATCGTGCAGATTTAGGGGGATACGATTCCAAGTTGAGAGACCGCTGGGAAGTCAGAGAATGGTCATCGCGCGATGCCGCGCCGGCATCACCCTTGGCGCGATTCGCCCTCGCGGACGAGCTGGCGATATCCACTTTCGGTCATCCAGTGCGCCCTGGCGAGGTGCGCGTCATGCACCTGACGCGCCCGCAGCGGGTCTCGGCCAACGTCGAGGCCGAACAGCGTGCGCGCCGCGTCGCGCCAGTCCGCGCCGTCGCGTGCGGCGTCGAGCAGCCGCATGTACAGCGTCATGTGCGCGCGGTCGTAAGGCGTGAGCCCGCTACTGTGCGGCGGCTCGTCCTGGAAAGCTTCTGGTGTCACGTCACCCCCTGCAACAGACCGTATCCGGTTCGAAGGTCGTTGTTAACCATTGTAAATCACGTTCGATGTCTCGGATCGGTAAGCCGGGACGCGGGCGCGTCCAGGTGACTTTCCACTGGCTTAGATTGTCCCCGTCCGGACAAGCATCACCCCTTCGCCTCTGTCGGACTGGAGCAGGACGACGCCGTTGCCTTCAAAGGCGCGCCGGACCTGATCGCGGGTCGTCTCGTAGACAGGCAGGCTGGATTCGGACTCGAGGCGCTTCAGCGCCGTGAGCGAGACCTGGGCCTTGTCAGCGAGCGTCTCCTGTGTCCAACCCAGCAACGCGCGTGCGGCCCGCGATTGTCGGGCGGTCATCATGCATGATCACCTCCCACTCGGACCGAAGCGAGTGCCAGAACTACGACTATAATAGTCGCTCTTGGCATCCGACGCCAGCCCGGAGTGGCCACGGTAGACGACGCGAGGGTCGCATTGACGCGAGCTGATTCGGTCGTCGACAAGGCGAAAGGCCCCGCCCGGTTCGACCGGACGGGGCCTTGCTGGCTGGCCTTACTCGCCGTTGCGGCGAGTGGGGCGGGACCAGATGAGGCTGAACCCTTCGTCCTCATCGTCGAAGAGGTTGGCGTAGATCGGAGCGTTGAAGCTCGGATCGTCCAGCTTCAGACCGAGATAGTCGCGGCCCTCGTTGGAGCGCTTGGACCAGGCGGCGCCGATCTCGACGCGGCCGACCATGACCCGGTGGGAGGGAGCGTTGTCGCCGGAGCGGGTGGCATCGGGGACGATGCGGACGTTCTTGGCCTGGACCGAGAGGGTGACGATTTCGCCGGTGTAGTCGTTGCCGGACTTCTTGAAGGTGCCGATGGTCGCCATGGTAGTTCTCCGTTATTCTCTGCCTCGAGCCCGCACCATTGCGGCCTCGATGGCGATCGACAGGCCGGAGGCGATCGACGGCTCACCCGCCCGGGGTCCCCGTCGCACTTGCGCGACGGGGTGGGGTTTACGGGCCCAGCGCAGCGCCGGACGTCGTCGGGAGACTTTGTTGCTTCGCGAGGAATGACGGCGCAGCCGGCAGGGGAAGAAAGTTGACCGGCGACGTTGAGCGATAGGTGGTCGAGGCGAAGCCGCCCTTCGGTCAGATCAGCCCATTGAAGAGGCCGTTTGGAGCGGTCGAACAGACAGAGACGGATCAACGGAGAACGTGGCGACATCGCAGCAGCCCGAGATCCCGGCTATGACTGCCACCGGCGACAATAGCTTCTCCAGAACCAGCACCAGCATGAAAGCTATCGCCCAGCCACGCGCGCAGGCCGCGAACTCCCCACCGTTCGTTGTCGCACTCGCATCGCGTCACCCGACCTGATGCCAGCGCCCGATCGAGACGTCATGCCGTGACCGGTCCGAACTGCGCCCCGTGCCAATGCTCCATCCCCCGACCTTGAGGGTTGAGGCGAATGATCGGGTCCAGCGTCTGGTTCAGCCGCCGATGTCGGTGCGTTCAGCCCCGCGCGAGGTTCTGGCCGGTTGGACCGGGCGGGGCCATCGCTATAAGCCGCATCAGTGCGGTCGCACCGATGGCGACTGCGCCGATTATGGAAAAGGCGACCTCCCAGCCCTCCGACGGCATGGTGTGTTTCACGATGCCGTGCGTGGCGTGATAGCCGGCAATCGCCGCTGGCGCGACGAAGGCGAGCGCGATTACGATGCGTGCCCAGAGCGGTCGGACGAACACGAGCAGGATTTGGCCTGCGCCGAACGTGAGCGCGGCAGCCACCGCGCCAACGACGATCGCGCCGAGCCATCCCGCGCCGGTGTCAAAGGCCCACATGCCGGTCGTGACTCCCGCGAAGAAGGGCAATGCGAAGACGGCGAGGGTGAACAGCAGCCAGCAGAAGACGCCGATGGCTGCGATGCTGAGGATAATGCCGATGATGATCATGATGGTGGTATCCGTGAGATAAAGGTCTGACGGTCGCGCCATCCACCACCACCGCGGCGCGATCCCGAGTATAACCCAAGACGAGCGGCGGTGGGAGCGGATATCCGATGGGCATCTCCGCATAACCGCTGGTGTCGCACCGTCAGGGGGCGAATGGATCGATCTCCGCGACGATCTCGGCGTCGCCGTCGAACTCGTTGGCGGGGGTGACCGAATGCGTACCGTCGCCGGCCTTGAAGATGACGATGACGGCCATCAGGGAGGTGGCGAGGCTGAAGGCGAAGGCGTGTGCGTCGGTGAGGGACATTTTCCGGCTCCTGTCTGGAGGCGGGGACCATCCCCGCTCGACAGGCACCCGATGTGTTCGGCGCAGGGCCGCAATCACCGCCGAGGCGAAGCCTCAAGGCCGCACGCGCGCGTAGCGGACCCTTTACGGGTTGATGGCGTCAGGCCCTGGGCTGGACCAAGGATAGCGCCAATGAGAGCGGGGTGGTGACTGCCGGTGGAGCCGAACTTCAGTCACGGACAAGCAAGATGATATGGACGGTGGGCCCAGTTATTAGGTGTCAGACCAATCACAGGCGTCCCGGCCAAAACCACCATGCCATCGTCGCGGCGGTGACGATCCAGACTGCCACGATAAAGACCGCCGCCGTGCGACTGACGGGTCGATCTGCGACGAGCGATGCGGTCGCTCGGTGCTCGGCCATGACTTCTGCGGGGACCAGCCACACGGCCAGCATGATCGCCAACGGCAACAGGATTGCGTCGTCAAGGTAACCCAGGACCGGTATGAAATCCGGGATCAAGTCGATGGGAGAAAGCGCGTAAGCCTCGATCCCGAGCGCGAGAGCCTTCGCGTACCAAGGTGTTCTGGGATCGCTCGCCGCGTGCCAGAGCGCGTGAACGTCTCTCTTGATCGCTTTCGCCCAGGTGCTCAGCTGTTTCAGCATAGTCATCGCGTGCCAGCTTACTCCGTTTTGCATTCGGAAGCGGCGCTCACGCGCCGCCTCCTTTCCGAAAGTCGAACAGCGGGATGCCGAGCTTCTTCGCCTTGTCAGCGAAATTGTCCTGGATGCCGGTGCCAGGGAAGACGATGACGCCGATGGGCAGGATGTCGAGCATTTGATCGTTGCGCTTGAACGGCGCGGCCTTGGCGTGCTTCGTCCAATCGGGCTTGAAGGCGACCTGCGGCACTTTGCGATGGTCTGCCCATTTGGCTGCGATCAGTTCGGCGCCCTTGGGCGAACCACCGTGCAAAAGGACCATGTCGGGATGCTTGGCATGGACCTTGTCGAGCCGGTCCCAGATCAGCTTGTGATCGTTGAAATCGAACCCGCCGGTGAAGGCGACCTTGGGTCCGGCGGGCAGCAGCACCTGATTGTCGGCGCGCCTCTTGGCGGCGAGGAAGTCTCGGCTGTCGATCATAGCCGAGGTTAGGTTGCGATGGTTGACCATCGATCCGCTGCGGGGACGCCAGTTCGATCCGGTGTAGTGCTCATAGTGTTCGGCGGCCTGGTCGCGCATCAGCTCGAAGGCGTTGCGGCGTTCGATCATGGTCTGGCCCTCGGCCGTCAGGCGTTCCAGCTCGACGGCCTTCACTTCGCTGCCGTCCTGTTCGCGCTGGCCTCGACGCTGCGCCTGCTCGTTGTCGTCCAGTTCGCGCTCGATCCGGTCGGTGGCCCGGTGGAAGACGTTGACCGTTGACCAGAGGAGATCGTCGAGGTCGGGCTCGAGGCGGGTGTCCTCCAGGGTGGCGATCAGGGCGTCGAAGATGTCGGCGATGGCTCCGGCGACATGGTCGCCCTCCGGAAGCGGTCGAGGATCGGGTTCATCCGTGAAGGGACGGTAGCCGTAAAGCTGGAGTTCGCTCAGGACATGGTCGGTGGGAGAAGAGGCGTGGTGCGGCTCAAAGTCGTCGTGCTCGCTCATGGGATGCTCCGTCGGTTCGACCGCGACCCTCGCGGCCTTCATGGCGACGAAAGCCGGCGGGCGGTTCGGACCTGCACCCGCAGCGAAGCGGAGGGCCGGAGCGCAGCGGAGGATGGCTAAGGCGGGCTATTTTGCCTCGCGATGGAAAGCGGCCCTCGGCCGCGCCGGAAAATAGTCCGCCGCAGACATTGCGGGTCCGGGCCGTTTGCTGGCCGATCGCCCTCTCGAAGGCCGGGGCGCGGTTCTCTCCGACATGGGGATCATCGAGCGATGCCGACGACGGCGCTCCCGCCGCCAGCGTTTTCCCGTCGGCCTATGCCGCAAGCGCCATGAAGCGTGCGACGTCGTGTGGCGCGATCTGCACCCGGACCGCGGCCCGGAGGCTGTCCAGACCCGACAAGCGGAGATCCTCGTTGAAATCACCCAGTCTCGGAGACACCACGACCGCCTCGATTCCGGCCGCGTTCGACCGTTCGATCAAGGTCGCCACCGCACTGTCGCCGGCCGGATCGTTGTCGCGGGCGACGTAGAGCCGGCGCAGCTTGTCGGGGAACAGGATGGCCGAGAGATGTGCCGCCGAGAGCGCCGCCGCCATCGGCATGGTGGGCAGCGCCATCCTGAGCGATAGCATCGTCTCGATACCTTCGCCCGCCGCCAACACTTCGCCCGCCACGCTGAAGCGAACGGCATGTTCAAGGAGGTCGCCCATCGCTCGTCTCGGCGTGTCAATCGGGGCCTTGTCCGAGCCGTCAGATGCGAGCCAGGTGCGATGCGCGCCGGTCTGACGCCCGGCGAGATCGGTGACCGATGCGATCATTGCTGGCCAAGTCTCGGTCGGGGAATATTCGTCGGGGCGGTAATAGCAGCCGGGATGGAAACGGAGGCTTCCGGTTCCGTGCAAGTCCGTAATGCCGCGTGTCCGCAGATACGTCTTTACGAGTGTGCCCGAAATCGGCTGCGCCATAGCAAAGAGCCGCCGTGCCGCTTCCGGTGACCCTGATGGCGCCGGTGACTTGCGCTCGCCAGCATGCGGACGATCCGGTTCGGGATGCGGTATCGACAGGAATGCGCGCGCCTCCTCAGTGACGTCCTTGAAGTCGACCAGGCCGCAGCTCTCGCGGATGACATCAAGGAGGTCGCCATGCTCGCCGGTAGCGGCGTCGGTCCATTTGCCGGCGGCGCCCTTACCGGTCTCGCCACCCTTCAGCCGCACGAACATCGAGCGGCCCGGCGTGTTGCGAACATCGCCGACCAGCCAGTAGCGGCCCTCGCGATGGCCGGAGGTCAGGTAATGGCGGCACACCGCCTCGGCCTGTCGGCCGAGACGGATCGCCAGATCGGAGGCGTCGTGTCGTGCCATCACGCCGCCTCCCGCTCACTGACGCGCTCGACGTGGTAGCGGTCCAGCAGCTTCGTCAGGATCGCGGGGCCGGTCGCATCAGTCGGCACGAACATCCGCAGCTTCCAGGAGATGATCTCGTGAAACAGGCCATAGGCCCGCAGACGATCGCGCATGGCGTCGGTGAAGCCGGACAGCTCAATGCGGTTGGCGCCCATGACCCGGACGCGGCGGAGCTGAAGTCCCTCGGAAAGGTCGAGGATGGTCTTGCCATCCATCAGCGCCGCGAAGGCGTCGTCGGGCGTCAGGGTCGATGTGCCGGTGGCGAGCGCGCCGGCGACCCAGGCGGGGGAGACGCGGCGGCCGACGATGCGCTCGCCGTCATCGGTCTGAAGCCGGTAAACCCGCGTCGACTCTTTCGGCAGTCGCTTCCAAATCGGCAGCAACAGCCCGCTGACGATGTGGATGGTGCTGTCGGCATATTCCGGCACTTCGGCCAACTCAGCACCCCACGCCGCGATGAAGCTCGCCCGATCGGCCTCGACCCAATGGGTCTCGTCCATCATCCTGATGGGGACGTTATGCGCGTCCATCGGCCGGATCAGCCGGACACGGCGCTCGATCTCGCCATCGTCCAACATGATGCTGGTGGTCGGGGTCTGTACGGCGGTGCGACCCGAGCGTTCGTTGATCAACAGTCTGGCGCGTGGTTCGTCGAGATGGTCGAGTGCCTCGGCCAGTATCACCGGCCGGTTGCGCTGGCGTTGGGTGATGGTCAGAAGCCTGGCTTCCGCCCCGGTGCCGGGATGGACATGGATGGTCCGGCGATCCGTGACGATGAAGCTCTCGGCCTGCAGGGTCTCCAGCCCGACGTCATAGCTGCCCGATGCGATGGCGCCTTCGATCTTGGCGTTCAGCAACTGCTCGAACGCCGTGAAAAGGACGGTCTGGAGGTCGATGGTCAGCGCCAGCAGCCGGTTGAGGAAGGTGGTGATCGGCGGCAGCTCGCCCTTGATGCCGGTGGAGTCAGTCAACGACAGGCCGGTGGCCTCCTCGAACATCTGGAGCGAGCAGCCGTCGACCTTGCCGCGCACGAGCAGCAGGTAGAGCTGCCGCAGCGCATCGCGGGCGTAGTGGCTTTCCAGATTGTCCTCGGGCCGGAACAGTCCCTGGCCGCCGGTCTGGCGTTGGCCGCGCGTGATCGCGCCGAGGGTGTCGAGCCGACGGGCGATGGTCGACAGGAAGCGCTTTTCCGCCTTCACGTCCGTCGAGATCGGCCGGAACAGCGGTGGCTGCGCCTGGTTGGTCCGGTTGGTGCGACCCAGGCCCTGGATGGCGGCGTCGGCCTTCCAGCCCGGCTCCAGCAGATAGTGGACACGCAGACGCTGGTTCCGCGCCGACAGATCGGCATGATAGCTGCGCCCGGTCCCGCCGGCGTCGGAGAAGACCAGGATACGCTTCTGGTCGTCCATGAAGCCTTGCGTCTCGGCGAGATTGGCCGATCCAGCACGGTTCTCGACGGCGAGGCGATCGATGCAGCCGGGGCTGGTCTTGCGGACGATGCGGCGCGAGCGTCCGGTCACCTCGGCCACGACATCGGTGCCGAAGCGCTGGACGATCTGGTCGAGCGCGCCGGGGACTGGCGGTAACGAGGCGAGCCGCTCGATCAGACGATCGCGGCGGGCGACGGCCTCGCGGCTCTCGACGGGTTGGCCATCGCGAAACACGGGCAGCGACGACAGATTGCCCTCGCTGTCGGTGAAGGGCTCGTAGAGCTGCACCGGGAAGGAATGGGCGAGATAATCCAGAACATATTCCCTGGGCGTGATGTCCACACGGACGTCGTTCCATTCCTCTGTCGGGATCTCCGCAAGGCGGCGTTCCATCAGGGCCTCGCCGGTCGAGACGATCTGGATCACGGCGGCGTGACCGTCGGCTAGGTCCCGCTCGATCGAGCGGATCAGGGTCGGCGTCTTCATCGACGTCAGGAGATGGCCGAAGAAGCGCTGCTTGGCGGATTCGAAGGCCGAGCGGGCGGCGGACCTGGCCTGCCGGTTCAGCGTGCCGCTGTCGCCGGTGATGTTGGCGGCCTGCATCGCCGCGTCGAGATTGTTATGGATGACGGCGAACGCCCCGGCGTAGGCGTCATAGATGCCGGTCTGCTCGGGCGTAAGCTGGTGCTCGAGCAGCTCGTACTCGACACCATCGTAGGAGAGCGACCGCGCGGTGTAGAGGCCGAGCGAACGCAGGTCGCGCGCCAGCACCTCCATCGCTGCGACGCCGCCATCCTCGATCGCCTCGACGAATTCGGCGCGGGTGGAGAACGGGAAGTCCTCGCCGCCCCATAGGCCAAGACGCTGCGCGTAGGCGAGATTGTGGACCGTGGTCGCGCCGGTCGCCGAGACATAGACGATGCGCCCATTCGGCAAGGCGTGCTGGAGCCGGAGGCCCGCACGGCCCTGCTGCGAGGCGGCGACGTCGCCGCGTTCGCCCTTTTCCCCTGCGGCGTTCTGCATGGCGTGGCTCTCGTCGAAGATGATCACTCCATCGAAATCGGAGCCCAACCATTCGACGATCTGCTTGACGCGCGAAAGCTTCTCGCCCCGGTCGTCGGACCGTAGCGTGGCATAGGTGGTGAATAGGACGGCTTCCGAGAGCGTGATGTCCTTGCCCTGCGGGAAACGCGACAGCGGTGTGACCAGCAGACGCTCCATGCCGAGCGCTGACCAGTCGCGCTGGGCGTCCTCCAACAGCTTGTCGGATTTGGAGATCCACACCGCCTTGCGGCGGCCCTGCATCCAGTTGTCGAGGATGATGCCGGCCGACTGGCGGCCCTTGCCGGCGCCGGTCCCGTCGCCGAGCATGAAGCCCCGGCGGAATCGCACGGCGTTGGGCGCATCATCGGGCGCGGCCGAGATCACGTCGAAAGTCTCGTCGAGCGTCCAAGAACCTGCGAGGAAGTCGGAATGTGCTTCGCCGGCGTAGATGACGGTTTCGAGCTGGGCGTCGGAGAGGAGCCCGTCGGTGACGATGTTGGCGGGCAGCCGGGGCCGATAGGTCGGCTTGGGCGGCGCGACCGAGGCCATCGCCACCGATTGCACGAGCTTGGTCGGATGGGCCTGAGCGCCGGGAATACGGATCGCCTGCAATCCGTATTCTTCATAGATCGCATCGGTGATCCGGCCGTTTTCGGCCGGCGTCCAGTCCACGGTGTCATAGGCGAGTTCAACGCCCTTGGGCTCGGCGACGGCGAGGGCCGGCGATGACGCGGCGGCGCGGGCGACATAGCCGCGAACGGTCCGCGGAGCCTGCGCGGACGAAGCCAAGGTGACGGCCACGGCCGGATCGATAGGCCGCCGCGCGGGGACGTGTTCGGCGATCCAGGCGATGAGCGTCGCAACGTCGGGCGCGACGCCAGGCGATGCCGGAAACGCCGCCGCATCATCGGCCGGAACCTTGTCGATGACGGTAAGGCGGGTGTCGATGGTCGTGCCGTGCTTGGCGTAGACCGCGCCGTCGATCGCGGCTGTGAACACGACGCGGCCCTGTTCCTGCAGGCGCGTGAATGCGGTCCGCCAAGCCGGCGCCTCCGGCGCGAAGCTCGCTCCGGTGATCGTTACCAAGCGGCCGCCCTCGGCCAGGCGCGCAAGCGCTGAGGCGATATGGCGATAGGCGGCGTCAGCCATCCGGCCCGTGACGTTCGCCATGACTGAGAACGGCGGGTTCATCAGGATGACGCTGGGCACGATGCGCGCGTCGAGATGATCATCGATCTGGGCCGCGTCGAAGCGGGTGATGGGGATGGCCGGAAAGAGGGACGACAGAAGGTCGGCCCGGGTGTCGGCCAGCTCGTTGAGAACGAGCGCGCCGCCGGCGATCTCGGCCAGGACAGCGAGAAGGCCAGTGCCGGCGGACGGCTCCAACACACGATCGGCAGGTGTGATAGCCGCAGCGGTCAGCGCGGCGACGCTGAGCGGAAGCGGCGTCGAGAACTGCTGGAAGGACTGGCTTTCCGTCGATCGCCGTGTGTGGGTGGGAAGAAGGTTGGCGACCTTCGCCAGCATAGGCAGGGCCGCAGCCGGAGACCCGGCTTTGCGGAAAAGCGCGTTGCCGTATTTGCGCAGGAACAAGACCGTCGCGACTTCGCACGCCTCGTAGGCGGATTTCCAGTCCCAGGCGCCCGTCGTGTCGGAGGCGCCAAACGCCGCTTCCATGGCGGCGCGCAGGATCGGCGCATCGATGCGCTGACCGTGTTCGAGATGGGGAAGCAGTAGCCGCGCGGCCTGGAAAATCGCGGCAGAAGGATCGGGGACATGGGGAAGTGGCGCGGCCAGCGGAGCTGCCGCGGTTGCACGGATCATCGTCATGGGAAGAACCTCGGAGAGCGGATCGGGATGAACCGGCGGCGCTCTCTCTCGACCGAACCGGCTCGAACCCGTCCCGGCCGTCCTCTCACTCTGGCTTGGGGCATGAAGGAAGGTGCGGGACGGCCGAAACCGCCCCGCAAGCCCATCATTCGGCGGCAATGAGGTGACGTTCGTCGTCCTCGCCGTCTGCAGGGGGCGCTTCGTCGTCGGCGCTGAGGAAGTCCGGCAACTCGGCGCCGTCGTCCGTCCCGGCGACGGCGTCCGGTGCAGGATCGCCTGCGAGGTCAGCAAGTCGAAGCGGCTCGGGAAGCCAGCCGGTGTCGGTCAGCAGACGCTCGGCTTCCTTGGCCATGTCACCCTTCTTCAGGTGGTCGATGAGCTGCGCCGACGCTTCGCCCTTGGCTTCCCGTACCGCTTCAAGGATGCGGGGCTTGGTCACCCGGCTGAGATAGTTGTCGACGGTCGGGCGCCATCCCGCGTCCGCCATGTCGAGACCGACGGCGCGCGCGATCCGATCGGCCTGCTTCAGCCGACGTTCCAGCCCGTGCTGAGAGATGCCGGAGCCGCCATAACGGTCGACCTTCTCGGAGAGCGCATTGACGCCGTAGGAGACGCAATGCGCCAACAGGGCGGTCCGACTGGCGTCGTCGAGATCGACCAGCCAATCCCACAGGGCATCCTCGTCCTGCGGGATGTCGGCCTCCCAGCCTTCCTGCCGTTCCGCCACCGACTTGGCGGACGTGCTGTCCTTCAGGTCGGCCGCCTGGGCGGAGAAGAAGACGTGGCGGACCGACACCTCCAGGCATCCGCCGGAAGACGAGGTCCGGTGGAAGGTGTCGAGCACCAGCTTGTGCAGCAGGGCCGTGATGGCGACGTGTGGGTTGCCGGCCAGCGCATCCCGCAGAGCGAGGGTGCGGTGGGCCGTCAGCTCGCTGACCAGGCGTTCGGGCAGCGGCTTGATGACATCGTCCTCGTCATCCTCCGGTTCGGGCTTGCCGCCGATGGTGATGACCGCCCGCATCGGCTGCGCGTTCGGCGCGACGCCCTCAGTTTCGCCGTCGCCGTTGGTCCCACGCTCGATGGGTGCCTCGTCCTCGGGATGGACATAGCCGCGCTCGATGGTCAGTCGGCCCGAGCTGTCGATGCTGACGAAGGCGCCGGCGCGCGCGATCTCGGCGGGATCGTAGACGGTCGGCCGGTTCTGGAAGCCGGCGATCGCGGTCTCGATCTCCTCGAACCGCAGATCAACCGCCTCCGGCAGGTCCTCGCCATCGTCATGCTCGGCGTAGAGCCGATCCAGCTCCTCGGTCAGGGCCTCGTAGGCGGCTTGCTCGTCGGAGGAGAGTTCGGGGCGTTCGCCCACGATCCGACGCAGGCCAGTGGTGTGGCCGTAGGGCAAGTCGAGCGCGGCATCAATCCACCGCCAGCCTTCGGCCGCGATCTCCTCGGCCGCTGCGCCGAGTTTCGCGGTGGCGAGGGTGTCGAGCAGCGCCGGGTCCTGCAGCCACCCGCCATCGTCGGCCTGGAACAGGTCGCGCAGCGTTGCGCCGCCGGCCGCCTCATAGGCTTCGATCCCCACGAACTGCGCGCGGCGATCGGAAGCGCGGACGGCGCCCTCGGTCAGCATGCGGCGGATCTCATAGGGCTGGCGGCTGTAGGATCGCTGGATGGTTTCCCAGACCTCCATCTGCCGCGCATGGTCATGTGACACCGTGAAGGCCATGAGCTGGTCGAGCGCGATGCCGTCCTCGGCATAGACGTCGAGCAGCGCCGGGGCGACCGAGGCGAGCCGCAGGCGCTGACGGACCACGGCCAGGGTGACATAGAAGCGGGCGGCGATATCCTCTTCGCCCATGCCGCGCCCGATCAGCGCCTGGAAAGCCTTGAACTGATCGAGCGGATGGAGCGCCTCGCGGTGAACATTCTCGGCGAGGCTGTCTTCCTCAGCCGGGATCGCGGAGGCCGCGTCGCGGACGTTGCAGGGGACCGGTGCGGTCTTCGCAAGACGCTTGGCCTTGACCAGCAGTTCGAGCGCCCGGAACCGGCGACCGCCGGCCGGGACCTCGAAGATGCCGGTTTCCACGCCGTCGCCGTCCAGCAAAGGGCGGACGTTGAGGTTTTGAAGAAGGCCGCGGTGGCCGATATCCTCGGCCAGTTCCGGGATCGAGACGCCGGCCTTGGTCTTGCGGACGTTGGCCTGGCTCAGGATGAGCTTGTTGAAGGGGATGTCGCGACGCTCGCCAAGGGACGCGATCTTCTGAACGGCGGTTGCCATGTCGGGATACTCCATGACGGGCGGCCGAGAGACTCTCTCTCAACCTCCAACCCGTCACGAAGCGAAGCGCCGCCCTCTTCCTCTAAAGGGGGGCAGCGCCACGGACCGGCAAACCGGAAAAAACGGAAGCGCAAAGCCGGAGACACGGAAAACCGCATCCCCGGCTTCGCGGATGTCAGGCGGCTCGATCGAGCAGCTTCTTCGCCTTGGCCTCCATGTCGAGGCGGGCGTCCTGATGGGGCTTGTCGCGCGCGACGGCGGTGATGCCCTGCACGAAATCGAAGATGCTCTCGGGCGGACGGCCTTCCTCGGCCAGCACAGTGTCGATGATCTTGCCGGTTTCCGCCTTGGAGAAGCCGCGACGACGCAGGAAGTCGGTGCGGTCTTCGTCAGTCCTGGCGACGATCCGCTCGCGGGCCGCCTTGATGCCGGTGACGAAAGGCAGCGGTGAGGAATTGGCGAAGTTTAGGAGCGCTGGGGCCGCCTCATGCGCAAATCGGTTGGCGGCATATTTGGAGTGACGGATGGTGATTTCCTCGAAATCCTCCACGCCCCACAAATTTCGATTCTGGCAGACCGCGCGGAGATAGAAGCTCGCCATGCCGAGGGTCTTGGCGCCGACCTCGGAATTCCAGCAATAGAAGCCCCGGAAATAGAGATCCGGCGAACCGTCCGGCAGGCGGCCGGCCTCGATCGGGTTCAGATCGTCGACCAGGAACAGGAAGACGTCGCGATCGGAGGCATAGAGCGTCGTCGTGTCCTTGGTGATGTCGACGCGAGGATTGTAGACGCTGGTCGACCAGTCGAGCACGCCCGGCACCTTCCAACGGGTGTCGCCCGTGCCGTTGCCGGCGATGCGCTGCACGGCCTCCACCAGTTCTACGTCGAATATCCTCCCATAATCCGGCCCCGTTACGGCGCGCAGTTCCATGCGGCCGTCGTCGGTTTCCAGCGTCTTGATCTGCTCGGCCCGGTTGGAGGTCAGGCCGTACTGCAGATTGATGGCGGCTAGTGCTGCGGGCAGTTGGCGCAGATAGGCGGCGGGTGCGCCGACCAGGCTGGCGAGCTGTCCGAAGGACCAGTGCGTTGGCGCGATGGCCGTATCCGTGCCTGGTAGGATCAACGCCAGCCGCTCCGGGTCGCTGCGGTTCGCCTCCACATGGATCAGCGCGCTTTCCACGACGCGGGTCCGGCTGCGATCGGCGCGATTGCGGACCGAGCGCGCCAACTCGGACAGCGACAGATATCGCTCGTCGGCCGGACGCGAGAACCATTCCGACGAGACGCGGCCGATCCGCTCGCCGCGGCCGACATCCACTTTGTAGCCGCCGTTGGTGTCGCGACGCGCGTCGAGAACTGAAACCTGGGTCATGGGACCAATCTCCATGACGGGCGCCGGAGACCTCTTCTCCAGCCCTCAACCCGTCACGGCAAAGCCGGTCCGTCCTCTTCCTCTCAAAGGGGCGTTGCGGGGCCTCCCGCAGAAGGGGTCGGCCGAGATACAAGGCTCGGGCGCAGGGGAAGGCTTTCCCCTCCTGGCAGTCCCAAGGTTTCGGATGGTCTGTGCCAAGAAAGGGTGCGGACGAGCAGGGGCTCAATCTGCTACGAGTAGATTGAGCCATTCTGCGATGAAGGACGATTACTCTCGGCCCATCCGCTACACTAACGACCGGGGAGGATTGTCGTGGATTTCGAAGACCTCGTAACGGCGCTTTCGCCGCCGCCAAACCGGATCGGAAAATCCGACGGCGAACACGAACACCATCTCTACGAAGGCGCTGTCATTGTTGCTCATGCCATGCACCTGTTGCGGACGCAGGATACCAAACACGTCCGTGTTCATCCCGATGGAGAACACGGCAAGCAATTCGACTTCGCGGCCTGGCTGCTTCGACGCGACTTCACCAAGATCTCCAGCGTCGGCACCACCAGCTATGGCGGCACATATCGGAATTCCGTGGGTCAGGAGATCACCGTCAATCCGAAGCCGGGGCTGGGGGACGTCGTCGCGGAGGTTGGCAATCAGATCATCTCGGCCGAGTGCAAAGGCGGGATCATCAACACAAGGCATTCGGGTCAGGTGTCCCGGCTCTACAAGGGTCTGTGCGAGACGGTCGGGATGCTGATGGCGACGCCATCGCAAGGGCGTCAGATTGCTGTCGTGCCTTTCACGGAAAGCACCTTGCGTCTGGCGGAACGACTGGCGCCGCGTTGCGCGCTGGCCGGCATTGAGATCGCCCTGGTCGGAAGCCGCGGCGAGGTCAGGGATGTGAGGCCGGTCCCGGTCGCCGAGTGAGACTGTGGGGCTGGGCGTATCGTCGGGCGAGAACAGTAGACAACGAAGGGTGAGAGTTGATGAAGCGCGTGCTGACGGTCGGGGTCACATATACCGGCGAGAAGATCGAAGGTGTCGAGATTGAAAATCTCGGCCTGTGCCAAGCGGGCGTAGACAAGGAGCGTGCAGCGTTTCCGCTGTATGAGTACGACACGATCATCATCAATCCCCAAAGCTACTCGCACTTCCTGTTCGGTGCCGAAGGGGAGTTCTCGAACGAGCCCAGCGGACTGGGGAAGCTCAAGCGCCAGAACGACAGCTACGATATCGACGCCGCGTTCGACGCCGAGGATCGGGAAAAGGAGATGGAGGCGGCGATCGCGGCCGGCGCCACCGTGGTATGGTGCCTGTCCGAGCCAAAGCGAATGAATTTCTTCGGCTATCGCGAAACCCATTTAGGCTACGCGGCGGCGAAGGTGGCTGGGCTTGTGAAGCGTTCGGCCTTGCTGGTGAAGAAGGGGCGGCGGATGGGCAGCATCGATCACGACAGCCCGTTCGTGCGCTATTTCGATGTCCTGGCGAAAACAGGCTGGAGCTTGTGTCTTTCCGACCCGGCCGAGGGCATGACGTCGATGGCATTAACGCCGGAGGGCTATAGCCTCGGCGGTCATGTCGTGCGGGGAACGACGGTCGGATGGTTGCTGACACCACCGACGTCGCCCGAGGCCGAGAACCAATTGGTGCGGGACAGCCTGGCGCTGGAGAAGGCAGACCCGGCCCACGAGAAATATCATGGGATTTTCCTGAGCCATACCGGCGTTGACAAGCCGTTTGTCTGTCGCCTGCGAACCGACCTGCTTGCCCATGGCGTGCCGCGAGTCTGGCTGGACGAAGCCGAAATCGACATTGGTGACTCGCTCATCGCCAAGATCGACGAAGGTATGAAGCTCAGCCGCTACATCGCCGTCGTGCTCTCTGAGAAGTCGATCGACGCCCCCTGGGTGAAGAAGGAACTCGACGTGGCAATGAACCGGGAAATCACCAGCGGAGAGGTCGTCGTGCTGCCGCTGCTCTACGAGCCGTGCGAGCTGCCGGAGTTTCTGAAGGGCAAGATGTACGCCGATTTCTCGAAACCCGAGGAGTATGAAGCGATGCTGGCAAAGCTCTTGCGCCGACTGCGGATCACCTGATGCGCGACGCACAGCCAGGTCCTAGCGTGGCAATGTTGCACGCGATGGCAGAGCTGTGGCGGCTGCCTGCGCCGGGGCCCGAAAATCTCCTCGCCGCACCGGCGTTCGTGAGGCTGCGTGAAGCCTGCCGTGACGGCTATCCCAATGCCGGGAAGCAGGGGCCGACCTTCGCACTCTCGACGGCGCTGCGCTCGCTCGGTCTGCCATGCGAGCTTCGCGCGGGCGCGGCGCATCTCGCGTCTCGTGTCGAGCTTGCGGCGATAGGGCTCGACGCCGCATTTCGCGCGACCCACGCGCGACGTCTCCATCTCGCACCGCTCGATCTGGCCGAGGAGATTCCGCCCCTTGCGTTCGGGCCGGCGCGGGTTTCACGGTTCAACGCGGACGAGCTTCGCGCGCTCGTCGACACGCTGCGGCTGAAGCGCATGTTCCAGGGCGCGGATTTCGATGCCGATCGGTTTGCGGAATTCCATTGGCTGGTGGTCGAGGAAGAGGTGGCGCTCGACAAGGAGCCGGAGGCACGCGCCGTCCCCGTGCTGTTCATGGACATGCGGCAGGATCTCGGCCAGGTCGAACCCCACAAAGGTCGGTTTCCGGGTGCGCTCGAGGACGCGCTGTTCTTCCTCCTGCTGGCTCCCTGGGAAAGCTTGTCGACCATGCCGGAGGTCGATTGGCGCGGATTCCGGGTCCCGTGGGTCTATACCGTGGACGGCGACATCTTCGTGCGCCCCCGCTCACTGCCATCGGCCGATTCGCTGAACTGGGAAGACCGGGTGTATGACGACGGTTATGGCGGGACGGTCGAGTTGGAGCGGCCCCTGGAATTGCGGTTATCAGACGAAGCCAAGACAGAGGTGGCCGTTTGGGATCAACATCGATGGGCGATCGTGGAGCAGGCGAAGCGGACCGTCCTGTTTGAAACGCCGATCGCCCATTTTCTCGTGCGTGCATTTCTGGCCGAGGGCGTCGATGAGTTTCTGGCACATATCACCACGATCGAAGCGGCTCTGGGCCTTCAGGCCGATTATCAGAAGAGCATTCGCGTCGCCCCGGACCGCCACAAAGGCATGTCTGCCACAAAGCGGATGCGCGGACGGTTGGCGGGATTGCTGGGAGATCAACGCTATGCCGACCAGTACGAGACGCTCTTCAACGTCAGAAGCGCGTTCCTGCACGGTCGCACGATGGCCGCGATCTCGACTGACGAGCGGGTGTTGGCGCGCTCATTGGCCAGACAGGTCGTCGAAGCGCTGATCCTGGCGACCCAAGCCGGACCGATTTCCTCCCGGGAGGACTTCCTCGATACCTTGCTCGATAAGGGCGCCCCTAAGACCTAGTTGATGCCCTAGTCACTCGGCCTCTGGTTGGGCCCGGTAGAGGCGGCGGCTGCATGGCGGTGAGAAGCGCCTCTTCAGCGGATTTCTGCGGAGCCATATACTCCATGTGTTCGGCGACATAGGCGCCCAGCGCCTTGGCATTGTCGGCGCCCGGCATCGGTTTGGCATAGACGAGCGGGAGGAAGGACGTGAGCGCTAAACGGTAGAGCGGCGCGGCGTATTCGAACACTGTCCGTTGGGGAAGCGGAAGGATCAACTTGGCGCGATCGACTGGATTGCCGTGCAGGAAATCGTTTCTGCAGTCGTAGAGAGCTTGATAGATCCAGGACGCCAGCGTTCGCTGGACCTTGGTCTTGCCGCCTGTGTCATGGGCTAGCGCGGCGCTCGCCGGGATCGCCCATGCCGTCTTCTCGATCAGCTCGAACACCTTGTCGCGATTGGCTTGGCCGTTTCCTCCGGGGTGGACCAGTATCTCGAACGCGCTGACCCACAGCGACACAACGCGCCCGACGTCGTAGAACGTGGTGTCCGTTCCTGCCGGCAAGAGCGAGGCACTGTAGGCCATGTTCAGCGAGCGCATGACGACAACGTCCACCCATGCGGGTTCGGCCGCCTCATAGCGCCGCGTCCAGTGCTCCATGAGCGCGGCGAGCAGGGGTTGGTCGATGTCGCTTTCGTCAACAGGCGTACGGAATATCGCAGGCGACGATTGACCTTTGAAGCTTGCAACTTCGTGTGTGCCGAGGATCGCCGGCGTGCTGCCGATTACATCCTCGTATTGGCGATCGAGCATCCACGGATAGATCGCGAAAGCCTCGCCGAACATGACGCGATGTCCGCGCCGATGGCGCAGCTCGATCGCCCGACCATAGGTCGTTGTCGCGATCGCGATGAGATCACGGAAGCTCGCGAGCGCCGAGATGTCGAGAAAAGCCGGCGGCGCTGTTGCACGCACCAGCAAAACGGAAGGCTCGAACTTCTGCCCGAAATTGTCGGAGAACCGGTTGAGGAAGCGCCGGAACATGGGTTGTGCTCGCTTTATTGCGGTAACCCGGAGATCGTGTGCCGGCGCGAGCGCAGCGATGTCGCCGCCGATCGCCGCCTGGAGCGGGATATTCGGCAGCACGAAGACAGGGGTCCAGCCAACGGTCATTAGGTTGCCGCTTCTGGCAATTGAGCCTCGGCTTCTCTCAGACAGCGGTCCCAAAACGCCAGGGCTTCACGGACTTTCGGAAGGATTGGTCGTCCCTCGGCGTCGCGCAGCTTGGTGGAGTCGAAGGCCGCGACATGGGAGACGCCATTGGGCACGCCGGGATCAGCCACCACTGCGATGGTGTCGAACGCGCTATTTCGAAGCTCAAGTCCGCCCTGAAACTCCTTGAGCAGAACATTGCGCGCCGGCTCAATAAACTCCCGGAAGATCGGAGCCTGCTTCCACTCCCGCCATCTCGCCGTGCTCCACGAACGGCGCCGGTCGTCCGCGCAGTCGACCTTTTCGAATACATGCCCGACAGACCTGAGCAGAGCGATGATCGCAATATACTGCGACTGATATTCGGCGACCGGCCGCATCATGCTGTCGTAGCGCTCAAACCGAGCGACAAGGTCGGTCACGAAATTGAGTTGTGCACGCGCCACCAGCATGGTCATGGCGCGCGGAAGCTCGAAGTCAGCCCAAGCATAGCGTGGTGAATCGCGATGGCAGGCCGTTCAACCGTTCTGGAGTGTTGGGACTGCCAGAATGCCGGATGCTCGACAACCTGGGAGATGACAATCTGTTCGTCGGCCCGCTTCACGCGTCCCAGAAAGGCGTTTACGCCCGCCGCGGCGGACTGAGCGTCGCCGCCAAGCAGATACCCCGCCATGAAGCCGGAGGCATGGTTCTCAGAGTATTTGCCAGACCGAAACCGATCGACGCCTTCGACGATGTACTCGCGGCAGAGATAGGTGTCGCCACCGTCCAAACGCTTGCACTCGATGATGGCGTGAGGATCGTGCTCCCCGTGGCGCAGGAATATCTCCACGACATACAGGGGAATGTCTGTTCGACCGTCGGGCGTCATGACATCGGGGGTGGAACGCGACTCCATCCCGAGCGCCACGATAAAGGACTTGCCCCATCCCAGCGTGTCGGACGTCAGGGCCTGGCGCATGCCGTCCCGCAGTCGCTCGGTCATGACGACCTCGCCCTCCAAGGCCGTTTCGGCGTCTATGGCCGCTAGAGCCCAACCCTCCCGGACCGTCACCAGGATCGCGGCTACGACCTCATCGGCTAGAGCGATATATTCGCGCCCAACCACGCCTTGAGACTCATGGGGGATCCTCAATGTCGGCGGCCCGCAAAGCTCTCGGCGATCACGGCATCCGCATCCTCCAGCGCCACGCTCTCCAGCCAGTGGCGACGAGCGGCAGGCTTGATGATCACGACCTCGTTGCGCCCATGAACCCGCAACTCCCGTTGACCGGTAAGTGCGCTGGCCAAGGGCACCTTCATACGATCCTCAAGCCGTCCAAAGACCGCCGCGAGACTTCCTTCGGGCGAGATGATCTCGATCTCCGGGGCTTTGGCGCCATCCTCCAGGACGAACCGGACGATCCTCATGGCCTCAGAGCCACGCAGGTCGAACACTTCGGCCCGAACGCTTCGCTGGCGACGAGCCGAAAGCCACCGATCCAGCACCGCCGAGAAGGTCCGGGCATAGGCCGCGACACCCTCGCTCGCTTCCGCCGGATGGCAATGGAGTCGGAAAGCCCCGCACTCCATTGCCATCCGGCTTTGAGGAGTCCGTCTCGCGCCACTATCCGGTCATCGGCATCGAGGCCGTAGAGGTCGAAGACAGCCTCGTCGAGCGCGACCCAATCGTCTGCGGTCACAGCGCGGGATCGGAACTGCTGCTCAAGCGCATAGATCTTTCGACCGGCATCAGAGCCCGCGATCAGGTTGAGATCCGGCGTGGGCAGCAGCGCCACGTCCTGTCGGAAGAGCCGCCGTTTGTAGAGGCCGAACTCTCCAGCGGTCATAAGGAAGAACCAGGCCGCCAGTGCTGAGCCCAAGACTCCGGCGACGATATGGGCTGCTTCGCGATGGGACGCGGGGAAGGGTGCGCCGAAGAAGGCTTCGGCGAAGACGAGGTCGCGATCGGAGACCGCGGTCAACGGCCTCGGCTCCCCGGGCAGAAACTCCTTCACCAGCAGCAAGGGCGCTTTGTAGAGGACCCGATCGCGCGGCCACTGCGCGGCCGATAGTCCGAACGAGGGCAGGTCGTCGGGCACGGCGAAGGGTTGCAGGTCGTCTTTCTGCAGATAGTCGAGGTCAGTCAGGTAGGCCGCGTCGCGGTTCCGGTTCTCGGCTTTGCCAAGGATCAGGCCGTCGCCCAGCACAGTTCCCAGATCACGAAGCCGCTCGCCAAGCGGCTGATGGCCATCGGTGAGATCGTCAACGAGGCGCAGGTCCCGGCGCCGGCCGAAAGCCGCCGTCTTGAGCCGGGTCGGCCGTGCTTCCCAGTCGTCCAGCGAAAGACGGACGATATCACTGGGTGCGATTTCGAAGGTGTGGGAGCGCGGCCCCGCAGGCGACCACGGGACCTGGACGATCGTCAGGGTCTCGGTGGGCTGGGGCCGATGCCGCGCGAACAGGACCATGGCCGGCATCGCCGCGCCCTCGAACAGCCAGGATCGCAGGTTCGACAGATTGACGAGTGTCACCGGCCCCAAGGCCCGGACCACGTGGCGGGCCGCCGATGCGCCGGTTTTACTGGCGCTGAAGAATGGGGTGGCGCTCAGGACCATGCCGAACCGCGTTTGCGGGTTCGCGAATTCGGCAGCCCGCATCAGGAAGTCGAGGCCCACGCCCCGTGGCTGAGCGGGAAGGGTCTGTCCGCCCTTGCGGCGATCGGCCGTGCCGGCTTTACCCTTGAAGCTCCAGGGCGGGTTGCCGACGATGACGTCGAACGACTTCAGGCCGTCATCTTCGATGAGATGTTCAGTACCTGCGACTGTCTTCTCGATGGTCCTGGCGTCGCCAACGAATAGCGTTCGGCCGATCAGGGGCTCGAAAGTCAGGCCTTCCGGAGGCTGCGGATCGGGGTCGAGTTCCAGAGCAGCCAGATAGAGGCTGAAGGCCGCCACCCGGATTGCAGCGTCGCTGATGTCGAAGCCGTAGACCTGGGTATAGAGCGCCTTGCGGATGCCAGTCCTCGTCAGCGGCGTTTTCAAGCCCTGTAGATGAACCAGCCGCCGAAATGCCTCGACAAGGAAGACGCCCGATCCACACGTCAGGTCGAGCACGGTCTGTTCGCCGTCGAGACCGTCCATGACCTCGTCAAGGATCAAGGCGACCACGGGCAGGCGGGTATAATAGACGCCTGCGCGGGTGGCTTCCGTGGCGCGTCCGGCGATGGGCGCGGCGCCGGAGTGTGCGAACTGCTCGTAGATCGAGCTGATCAGCTCTACCGGGATGACGTCGAACTGATAGGGAAAGAAGGTGGTCTGTCCGCTGACCGGATCGACGGCGTCCAGAAAGTTCGCGACCCGGCAGAGATGCTCTGGCGCGGGCGGGGCCGCCGAGGACGGCGGGAACATGTCGCCGTTGAAGGTCTTGGAAAGCCACTGGAACAGCTTGCTGGTTGCCTGCCGGTCGCGCAGTGCGGCCGACAAACGTGCCGTTCCGCAAAGACTGTTCATCCGTTCTGCGGTGATGATGTCGCGATCAAGCAGATACTGAGTGAAGATCGCCCGGCCGATCAGCGCCTGGGCCTCGTCCCGGACGAGGTTCGCGGAGACCAGGTCACGTTCGAGCACGGCAAGATCTGAGAGCAGTTGTTGATCGACCGCGGTCTTGCGATCCACCTGCTTCGTCTTGGTCCAGAACTGCCCGGTCTCCATGGCGAACCGGCCAGCGAGCGCGTCGAGCTCCTCCAGCCCGGAGGCGATTGTCAGGAAGGTCGCGAGACGGTTCTTGGCCGGATCGGCCTCGGGTCGAGGTCGACCGAAGCCATTATAGAGATCGATGCGGTCTGGAGACACGACCCAGAGAAGGGGCGCGAAACCCTCATTCCAGATTTCCTGACGCCATGCGGCCAGTTCAGCATCGGCCGGCGGGCTCGACGTGAACTTGAAATAGACCGTCAGCGAGGACTGGCCGCGCCACAAGGCGTCGGGCGTGAAGGATCGGCCTCGACGACCCAGGCGAGCTTCGTCGCCCAGCAGAACGCCCGGCGCAGCTTCGCCGTCAGCCATATAGCCGGTTGCCGACAGGACTTGGTGGAGCGCCTCGCTAGTCATCGTCCCGTCTTCACCATCTGGGGTGCGAAGGGCAGGGCCGCCTGGAGCGAGGCGGGTGCAAGCGGCATCACTCTCTGGCTCAAATCGTGGATGAGCTGGTCGCAGGGGACGACGAACGTCGGGTCTTTAAGCGCCTTGGCTCCAAGGTCCGCGCCGGGAACCAAGCGCGCTGTCTGGGCATCAATCAAAGCGACCGAGCCCTCAAGATCGGACGGACGAGTCTCTGACAGGGCGCGAAAAAGCGCGTCCATGCTGTCACCGATATCACTGATGCGAACGTGAAAATCGCTGGTGATCCGCCGCGTGATCGCCAGTCCGAGAATGTCTGCGAAGGTAAATCGCGCGGCTTTGCCCGGCTTGGTGGCCAGATAGCTCACAGCCTTACGCCACGCACGCACCTCACCCGGCGAGACGCCGGCGAGATCGCGCGCTTGCTCTTGGGTAAACTGAATCGTTTGAAGCGACATGGATACTTGTCGCAGACGACAGGAAAATCTGCAAGTCTTAACACCTTGGGACGCCGGCGATGGCGGCGGCAGGTCTCCCGGAAGGCCGAAGGCTCACGCCGCGATCCTCATGCGCTTCTTTGCAAGCATGGCACGGACGAATTTGTCCCACTTCGCCATGCCTGCCCGCTTCTCGGCCATATAGTTCCAGCGGTCGTAGTGTTTCGAGCTGACGTCCTGGAGTGCGTGGTTCTGCAGCCGGTCTCGGATTTCCTTCGGGACGCCCGCCTTGCCGGCTAGTGTCTTGAATGTCCGCCGGAGGTCGCGGTTCGTGGCATGCGGGATGACGCCCCGATCCCGTTGACGCCACACGAAGCTATAAAGCGTTCCGTGGCTGACAGGCCTTGAAGGATCCTTAGCCGAGGGGAAGTACCAGCCGAACTCATTCGGCATGATCGACTCGATCAGTTCGGCGGCAAGCGATGGCACGGGGACGGCGTGTGGCTGAAGATTTTTGGTCTTCGACCAATCGATAATCTTCTCCTTGGCTTCCCACTGATCGACGTGAAAGCGAGCGATTTCCTCGACCCGTTGGCCCGTCAGCATCAGGAGTTGGACCGCGCGAAGGTAAGAGGGCGTTACCGGCGTGTCCGGACATTCCAGCCAGCGATAGAGTTGTACGAACTCATCCTCGCTGAGCCAGCGCGTGCCCTGGACCTTGGGTTCAGTCGGAATACCAGTCGCCGGATTGAAGGGAATGCGGAAGCGGCGGGGTGAGGCGTTCCGATAGTCGTTGTCGGACTTCATGCCCCAGCTGAAGGCGGCATGGATGTAGCAACGCACATGGTCTGCCATGGATCGCGCTCCACGCTCATAGATGGGGCGGATCAGTTCGACGACTTCCTCTGACTCGATCTCCCGGGCGAGGCGATTTCGTCCCAAGGTGTCGGCGATCTTGTTCAGACCCTTTTCGGTTTCCTTCCATGAGGGTTTGCCGGCCGACTTGAGCGAGGCGACATAGCCCTCGAACAGATCGGCGACGGTGCCTGGCCGCGTGTCGGTGGCGATCTTGATGCTTCGACCCTTCTGGATCACGTCGGCATAGTCACGCTTGAAGACCTCGCGAGCCTGTCCGAGTGACATCGACGGGTAGGCGCCGAGCTTCTTCTTCGTCCGCTTCCCGTCGCGCCACTGCTGCGCCATCCAGTCAGCGGTAACCCGCTTGGGCATGGGTTTCAGAACGAGCACGAGCCGGCCAGTCCCTCGCCCTTCACCGTCGGCGAGGTTTTCTTGCTTCTGGCTGGCTTCGACGCGCTTCAGCGCGTGGCGAATCGCGGTGTCGGTCAAACTGGGCATCGCATCCTCCTCTTTCCCTAACTGGGATCGGTTGAGGAGAAACGGGGATCGTTTGCTGGGAGCGGAAAGCCGTATTCTACCCCTTCAACCGACCCCAATATGCCGTAACCGCCCCCTGTACGCAATCACGAAATACCCGCCAATTCGTTGATGTTTCATTGGTATTGAGTGTGATCGAACGTGATCGAAACAGGGGTAGTGGGGTGGTTGTGGACGAGGATCAGCGCCGTCGCCGAGAGCTCCAGCGCCCGGCGCATCACCTCGCGCGGATAGACCGGGGTATGATCGACCGTGCCTGTCTGCTGCACCTCGTCGGCGATCAGCGCGTTCTTCTTGTCGAGGAAGAGGATGCGGAACTGCTCGCGCTCGGCAAACGCCATCGCCATGCGGCAATAATCGATCACCGCCGTCCAGGACGAGAGCACCGGCCGCTTGCCGACCGCGCCCTTCGCCATGCGCCGCAGGGCGGCCTCGACGACCTTCAGATCGAGCGCCACGCTGTCTCCGACGCCCTTGACCTCGGTGAGGCGCGAGAGCGGCGCGCCCAGCACTTCCGAAAATGAGCCGAAATGCTGGATCAGGGCCTTGGCGAGCGGCTTGACGTCGCGCTGCGGAATCGAGCGGAAGAGCAGGAGTTCCAGAAGCTCGTAATCGGGCAGGGCGTCGCCGCCGCCCTCCTGAAAGCGCTGGCGCAGCCGGTCGCGATGGCCGTGGTAATGCGGCGCAGGCGTATCGGCAAAGGCTCCGGGCACGGCAGTCCCCGACGCATCCTTGCCGGGGGCCGGGCTCATGCAGGCCGCGCGGACGCGACAGGCTTTGACGGCGCGAGCGGGTTGTCGCGGCCCGCCGGGGAGAGCGTGAAGATCTCGCAGCCCTGTTCGGTGACGCCGATCGTGTGCTCGAACTGGGCCGAGAGCGAGCGGTCCCGCGTCACGGCGGTCCAGCCGTCCGACAGCACCTTCACGCCAGACTTGCCGAGATTGATCATCGGCTCGATGGTGAAGAGCATGCCGGCCTTCAGTTCCGCGCCTTCGCCGGGCGAGCCGTAATGCAGGATGTTGGGCGCGTCGTGGAAAAGCTGGCCGAGGCCGTGGCCGCAGAAGTCGCGCACCACCGAGCAGCGCTCGGCCTCGGCATAGCGCTGGATGGCGAAGCCGATATCGCCGGTCGTCGCGCCGGCGCGCACCGCCCTGACGCCGCGCAGCAGGCTTTCATAGGTGATCTCGACCAGGCGCTCGGCCTTGCGCGAGATTTCGCCGACGCCGTACATCCGGCTCGAATCGCCATGCCAGCCATCGACGATCAGCGTGTAGTCGATGTTGAGGACATCGCCCTCGCGCAGCGGCTTGTCGTCGGGGATGCCGTGGCAGACGACATGGTTGATCGAGGTGCAGATCGACTTGGTGTAGCCGCGATAGAACAGGGTCGCCGGATAGGCGCCGTTGTCCATGGCGAACTGATAGGCCAGATCGTCGAGACGCTGCGTGGTGACGCCGGGCCTGACATGGTCGCCGAGCATGTCGAGCCCGGCCGCGGTCAGCCGGCCGGCCTTGCGCATGGCGGCGAAAGCCTCCGCGCCATGGATTTTGATCACGGGATCGCGCTTGCGCGAACGCCCGATACTGTCGTCGAAGGTCATATGGCCGCGCCGCTCCCTAGCCGATCATATCTATTGCGTTTGGCGTAGGGTGCAAGGCGGTTGCGGCAGGGATCGGGGTTCGCGCCATCAATGGCGCTCGGGCGAGATCATGCAAGGATTACTGGACGTGCAAGAATTGCTGGAACTGGCGGGTCAGGTCGGCGAGCGACTGAAGGCGCGCGGCGAGACGGTGGCCGTCGCCGAATCCTCCGCCGGGGGGCTGATCTCGGCCGCATTGCTCGCCCAGGCCGGCGCATCCGCCTATTTCGTCAGCGGTGCGGTGGTCTACACAATGCAGGCGCGCGAGGGCCTGATGGGCATCTCGGCCGCCGACATGGCGGGCATGCGCTCGTCCAGCGAACCTTACGCATTGCTGCTCGCGCGCCGATTGCGCGAGCGTTTCGGCGTGGTCTGGGGGTTGGCGGAAACCGGCGCGTCGGGGCCGTCCGGCAATCGCTACGGCGACGCGGCGGGCCATAGCTGCCTCGCCATCTCGGGTCCGGTCGAGATCGTCAGGACGATCGAAACCGGCGCGGCGGACCGGCAGATGAACATGCGCGTCTTCGCGTCCTCGGCCCTGACGCTGCTGCGCGAGAATCTCTAGGCTGTGCGCTGGAGCGCCGGAGCCGTCGCCGGAACTGGCGCGCGCCGCGCGGTGAGTGTATCACGCGCCTCCATGGCCATCACCGAACCGACATCGCCGGAAGACCTGCCCTTCGGCGCGTTTGCGCCCAAGGGCTATCTCGCCCGCATCATCGCCTGGACGAGGGCCGCGCCCGACTCGTTCATCGGCCGCAAGTTCGCCTACGCGCTGCGCCGGCTGGGATTGCGCTCGCTCGACGGCCAGCCTGCCGACGTCGAATCGCTGGGCGCGCGGATGCGGCTCTATCCGGACGGCAATGTCTGCGAGAAGCGCGTGCTGTTCACGCCGCAGTTCTTCGACCTGATCGAGCGTGACCTGCTGGCGCAGCGGCTGCGCGATGGCTTCCGCTTCATCGATATCGGCGCGAATATCGGAGCCTACTCGCTCTTCGTCGCGGCCAAGGCCGGGCCGGGCGCGCGCATCCTGGCGGTCGAGCCCCAGCCGGAGGTGTTTGCGCGGCTCGCCTTCAACATCGCGCAGAATCCCTTCGGCACCGTGAAAGCGATCGCGTGCGCGCTTGCCGACAAGCCGGGCGAGCTGACGCTGTTCCTCGACGCCGCCAATCGTGGCGAATCGAGCGTGCGCATCCTGCGCTCGAGTTCGGGAAGCACAGTCAGGGTGCCGGCGACGACGCTGCTCGCGCTGGTCGAGAGCGAGGGCTATGAGCGGCTCGACGCGATCAAGCTGGATGTCGAGGGCGCCGAGGACCTGATCCTCGAGCCGTTCCTGCGCGATGCGCCCGAGGCGCTCTGGCCGGGCTTCATCATCATCGAGGATTCGCGCGAGCGCTGGCAGATCGACCTGATCGCGCTGCTCGGCCAGAAAGGCTACAGCCTGATCGCGCAGACGCGTCTCAATCTGGTGTTCGAGCGCAAGACCGGCTGATTGGCTCGGTATGGCGCGCGCGCTTGAGCCGGCCGCGTCGAGGGCCTAGCTGTAGTCTTCGCGACCGGTGCAAGACCGGCTCTCCGCGACGATCAGGGATGCCGGCCATGACTGCAAGCGATGCGAGGAATCCGAGCGAAACAAGCCCTGCTTCCGAGCCCGTCACCGCCGCGATCCTGGTGATCGGCGACGAGATCCTGTCGGGCCGGACCAAGGACAAGAATATCGGCTACATCGCCGAATACCTCACCAATATCGGTATCGACCTGCGCGAGGTCCGCGTCGTGCCCGATATTGAGGAGGAGATCGTCGCTGCGCTGAACGCGCTGCGGGCCAAGGCGACTTACGTCTTCACCACGGGCGGCATCGGCCCGACCCATGACGACATCACGGCGGATGCGGTGGCCAAGGCCTTCGGCGTCACGATCGACCATGACCCCCGCGCCATCGCGATGCTGGCCGAGCGCTTTCCGCCGGACCAGCTCAACGAGGCGCGGCTGCGCATGGCGCGCATCCCGGCCGGGGCCGAGCTGATCGCAAATTCGGTCTCGAAGGCGCCGGGATTCAAAATCGGCAATGTCCATGTCATGGCTGGCGTGCCCTCGATCATGCAGGCGATGCTCGATGTGGTCGCGCCGACGCTCAAGACGGGCGTCAGGATGCTCTCGGAGACGGTTCGCGCCGGGTTGAAGGAAGGCGATATCGGCACGGCGCTGGCCGCCATCGCCAAGGCGCATCCCGAGACCTCGATCGGCTCCTATCCCTTCTTCTCGGAAACCGGGCCCGACACCAACATCGTGGTGCGCTCGCGCGATCCCGACAGGCTCGCGGATGCGGCGGCTGCCGTCGGCGCCATGATCGCGGCAGAGCGGGCGCGGCTGGCGGGGTAGGTCGCATTCGCCATCGATCCCCGGGGTCCTCGAAGAAACTGCAACTTTTGCGAGTGCCTTCCCGGTGCGCCGACGCCTGCCGACGAGTCGGACACGGTCGTCGGCGATGCACTCGAGGCGCTGGCGCTTCTGCGCATAAGGCATCGAACTGACGCTTGGCCACGGCGCCTGTGCAGCTTTTGCCTCCGCGTCTGTCGATCGTAGAATTGATATTTTTGAAGCCTTTAATTGGTCTGAGGCTTTGCGGTCGTCGCCTCGGAAGTGCGGGCGCTGGCGGCGCGCTGCAGCGAATCCGCCAATGGCGTCAAGGCGCTGATCGCCAACTCGACCCTGCAGATCCAGACCGGCGTTCAATTGGTCAAGCAGGCCGGGACGACCCTGCAGGAGATCGTGTCGGCCGCTTCCAAGGTGGCTTCCACGGTCAACGAGATCTCGCAGGCAACGGCCGAGCAGGCCAATGGCATCGACGAGATGGCGCGCACGGTCGCCCATATGGATGAGATGACTCAGCAGAATTCGCTGCTCGCCGACCAGAGCGCCAAGGTCGCCAACGAACTGCGGGCCGACACCGCCGAACTCAGCGAGATGGTCGCATCCTTCACGCTGGCGGGCGGGACGGAGCGTCCGGCGCGCGCGGCGATGTCGGCGCGCGATCCCGGCGCGCGGATACGGCGCGTCGCCTGAGAGCACTGCGTCGCAAGGGCCAGCGGCCGGGCCTCTTCGTCCCAGTTCTGGGGATGGCGGGGCCTGACCTCTTGCCATGTCGGAGCCGATACGCTTTGCGGTGATGCTGGCGCTATGTGCGCCGCCACCAGCCCGGAGCCGCCGCCATGGCCGAACCCTCATCCAGCAAGGCCTTCCCGGTGTCCTGGGACCAGTTCCATCGCGATGCGCGCGCGCTCGCCTGGCGGCTGGCCGAAAAAGGGCCGTTCGAGGCGATCGTTTGCATCACGCGCGGCGGGCTGGTGCCCGCCGCGATCATCTGCCGGGAGCTCGGCCTGCGGCTGATCGAGACGGTCTGCGTCGCGAGCTATCACGACTACAAGAACCAGACCGAGCTCAAGGTGCTGAAGGACGTCGCGCCCTCGATCAAGGCGATCGGCGACGGGCAGGGCCGGGGCGTGCTCGTCGTCGACGACCTGACCGACACCGGCAAGACCGCCCGCGTGGTGCGCGAGATGCTGCCCAATGCGCATTTCGCGACGGTCTACGCCAAGCCCGCCGGCGTGCCGACGGTCGACACCTTCGTCACCGAGGTGAGCCAGGACACCTGGATCTATTTCCCCTGGGATATGGGGCTCTCTTACGTCGAACCGATCGCCAGGGACCACAAGGGCTGAGCGCGCGCTTGCTCAACCCCCGCCGAACGCCAGCAGCATCCCTGCTATGGCGACCGCCATCCCCAGCGTCTCCAGAACCGACGGCCATTCGCCAAGCAGGACCGCTCCTGACAGCGCCGTCACCACGGGCACCAGCGGCAGGAACAGGGCGGCGCGGCTCGCGCCCAGCGCCTCGACCGCGCGGGTGTAGAGAAACAGCGCCAGCGCGCCGACGAGCAGCCCCTGATAGAGCGCCTGGAGCAGAATCGGCGACCAGGCGACCTGGCCGAGATTGCCCGGCAGCAGCCACCAGACCAGCGGCAGGAGCGGCAGCGACAGGATCAGCGTCGCCAGCGTGACCTCGACGGCGTCGGCCCGCCAGCGCCGCGCCAGCAACCCGAAGACCGACCAGAGCAGCGCGATCAGCACGAAGAGCAGATCGCCGATCCAGGCGTCGGCGCGGGTCGGCGCGCCCTGCAGCGCCTCCCATGAGAACAGCGCGATGCCGATGACGAGAAGGCCCAGCCCCGCCAGCCGCAAGCGACCGGCACGCTCGCCGAGCCAGATCCAGGCGAGCAGCGCGGTGCAGATCGGGATCAGCCCGGGCGAGATCACCGAGGAATGGAGCGCCGGGGCGAAATGCGCCCCGCCGACCAGGATCATGCTGTAGCTCGGCCCGATGATCGCGGTCAGGATCAGCGCCCGCCGCCAGCCCAGCCTGCCGACCGGAAAGGGTTTTAGCCGCGTCAATGCGAGGGGCAGCAGCACCAGCGCAGCAGTTGCATAGCGCAGGATGGTGACGTCGCCGGCCGTCAGCCCGTCGAGCACAGACTGCCGCGAGACGACCGCCTGCACACCCCAGATCACGGCCGAGACCAGGCCGCAGCCGACGCCGAGAAGGATTGGCCCGCGTGCAGACATCGCGGCCGGCGGGGGGGCGGCGGGGGAGGCAGGCTCTGTCACAGCGGGCTTTCGATGGCGGAGAGTGCGCCGAGCTATGGCGCGCGCAGCGGCCGTCGGGCAAGGGCGCCGCCGTCCGGGCGGGCTTCCCGGAACGCAAGTCCGCCTGCTCAGCTTGCGAGGAACCGTTCGGCGGCCCGGTGCAGCACCTGCACACCCAAAGCGAGGTCCTCGTCGCGGGTGTCCTCGGTCCAGTGATGCGAGATGCCGCCGATCGAGGGGACGAAGAGCATCGCGACCGGCATGCGCTGCGCGATCACCTGGGCATCATGACCGGCTCCGGAGGCATGGTCTGCCACGTCGATGGCGCGAGTTCGGCTGCCGCCTCCGACAGCGCCTGCATCATCGCCGGGTCGCAGAGTGCGGGAACGGCTTTCGAGACGGGCTCGAGCGTAATCGTGCAGCGCTCGCGGCGGTTCGCCTCCTGGACCAGCCCGCGCAACGCCGCCTCCATCCGCTCGAGCACGGCGACGGAGACGTCGCGGAAGTGAAACAGGAGCTCGGCCCGTCCTGGGATGATGTTGGGAGCGCCCGGATCGAGCACGATGCGGCCCGTGGTCCAGGTGCTGCGCGGCCCGCAAACGCGGGGAAACTCGGCATCGATGGCCGCCAGCAGGCGGACGGCGCTGAGGCCCGCATCCCGGCGCTCGGCCATCGTCGTCCCGCCAGCATGATCCTGCTGTCCCTCGACGACGATCCGCCATGACCAGATCGCGACGATGCCGGTGACGACGCCGATCTGCAGCCCTGCGTTCTCCAGTTGCGTGCCCTGTTCGATATGCATCTCGAAATAGCCCTTGTGGCGGCCGGGTTCGAGCTGCCGGCGGGGCAGGCCTTCGAGGCCGGCGGCGCGCAGGGCGTCGCGCATCGGCGTCCCGTCGGTGCGGTCACGTGCGCGGTCGATCTCCTCTTCAGCGAGGGTTCCGATCATCGAGCGACTGCCGGGGTAGCCGGCGCTGAAATGGTTTTCCTCATCGGCGAAGGCGCCGACGTCGATGGGCAGCCCGGCGCGGGCGAGCGCCACGCCGGCGACGACGCCGAGCGCGCCGTCGAGCCAGCCGGCCTCGTTCTGCGATTCGATGTGGCTGCCGACCAGGAGATGGGGGCCGTCGCCGCGGTGACGCCCCTCGACATTGCCCACGCCGTCGATCGCGGCGTCGAGCCGGCATGCCTCCAGCTTCGCGACGAGCCAGCGCCGGGCTTCCATATCGTGGGGCGAATAGGTCGGACGATGCACTCCGGTCCTGAACGCGCCGATCTGGCGCAGATCATGGAGGTCGCGCAGGAAGGCGGCGGTATCGACGGGCGGCATGGCAGGGCCTTTGTCTATGCTGGCAGGCGGATGGTGCCGTCTTTCGAACCATGTTTTAGCAAGACACATGCCGTGGTCACGGGTTTTTGGCGGTCCGAAACTTGCCTGCTATCAGGGCAGGGAGAAGACAGCGATGGACGATCGAGCTGGAGCGGCGATAGTGGGCGGTCATCCAGAGGAACTCGCCGCGGAACTGCATGCCGCGATCGTTGCGGCGCGGCGGGACGCGCAGGAGGACCCGTTCGGCAATCCGGTGCTGAGCGTGGCGCTCTGGCTGACGCGGCGGATGGACCGGGCCGAGATCACGACGGACAGCGCGCTCCAACTGGTGCGCCATCTCGGCCGGCAGGCTCTGGCCGCGCGCGCCAGCCGCACGGCGGCTTATGTCGGGCTGACCTCCGACCCGGACGCCGCTCTGGCTGCGATCGCGAACCGGTTGGTCGATGCCGCCTTCTCGCGCGAAAAATCCTTCGCGCATTTCACGGCGTCGGTTCAGCGCGTGCGGTTCGCTGCCGTCTTCACCGCCCATCCGACCTTTGGCATGAGCCGAAAGCTCAGCCTCGCGCTGGCGGCGCTGGCCTCGGGCGATGCCGGCGGGGCGTCCGCGCTCGATGACGAGGCGCTGTCGTTCCGGCCCGATGGCGCGATCACGCTGCAGGACGAGTTCGAGCAGGCGCGCTACTCCGTGCGCCAGGCCCGCGATGCGCTCGACCGGCTCAACGCGGCGCTGCTGAGCGAGGCGCGCGAGCACTGGCCGTCGCGCTGGCGGGAGCTGTCGCCGCGCCCGCTGATCCTGGCTTCCTGGGTCGGCTGCGATACCGACGGGCGCACCGATATCGGCTGGTGGGATACGCTGCGCTACCGGCTGGAATCGAAGCGCGGCCAATTCACCCGCATCCTCGAAAAGCTGCCGTCGGTTCCGGCAGCCGAGGCCGTGCGCAGTCTGGTCTCCGAGGCGCTGGCCGCCGTCGAGCGCCAGCTTGCGCTGGCGCCGCCGATCGCAACCCAGCCGACGCTTGCCGCGCTGCAGGCGTTTTCGCTGGCGCTGGTCGGCGAGCGCGAGACGGCGCTGCCTGAAGCATCAAGGCTGATTTCCGTGCTGGATGAGGCGATCGCGGCTGCGCCGGACGACGAGGCGGCGCTGGCGCTGTGCCTGATCCGGGCCGGCTGCGTGGCGCACGGCGTCTCGATCGCGCTGCCGCATTTCCGGCTCAACGCCTCGCAACTCCATAACGCCATGCGCGGCGTCATCCCGATGGAGGAGGAACCGAGCCTGCCGGCGCAAAGGCGCGCCTTCCTCAGCGCGGCCAATGCCGAACTCGCCAGGGTCGAGGCGACGCCGGTCGATTTCGGCGCGCTGGCGGCCGAGCGCGCCTCGGCGACGCGGATGATGATGACCATCGCGCAGATCGTGAAGCATCTCGACGGCTCGCGGCCGGTGCGCTTCCTCATCGCGGAGACCGAGACCGGCTATACGCTGCTCAGCGCGCTCTGGCTGGCGAAGCGCTTCGGCATCGGCGACAGGATCGAGATCTCGCCGCTGTTCGAGACGGCGGAGGCGCTGGAGCAGGGACCGCGCATCATCGACGAGGCGCTGCGCAGCCCGCATTTCCGCGATTATCTGCGCCGCATCGGACGCTTCTGCGTGCAGTTCGGTTACTCCGATTCAGGCCGCTATATCGGCCAGGTCGCCGCCTCCTTCTGGGTCGAGCGGCTGCGCCTGCGCATCGCCGACCTGCTGGCGCGCTACGGGCTGGCGGACATCGAACTCGTCATCTTCGACACCCATGGCGAATCGGCCGGTCGCGGCGCACATCCCGAGAGCCTGAAGGACCGGCTCGCCTATCTCGACCCGGCCTTTCCGCGCCGGAGCTTTCAGCAGGCCGGCATCGCCACCGTGCGCGAGACCTCGTTTCAGGGCAGCGACGGCTATCTGCTGTTCGGCTCGGGCGCGCTGGCGGCGGCGAGCGTCGGGCGCATCGCGGAAGCCGTCTTCGCGGATGACGCGCCGGCCCACGACCCGATCTATGACGAACCCGATTTCGCCTCGGAGTTCTTCCAGACGGTGCGCGAGGAAATGACGGCGCTCGTCGACGATCCCGGCTATGCCGCGCTGATCGGCACGTTTGGCCCCTCGCTGCTCGACAAGACCGGCTCGCGGCCGGCCGCCCGCCAAAGCGATGCCGGCGGGCCGACGACGATCCGCCATCCGCGCGAACTGCGCGCCATCCCCAACAACGCCATTCTCCAGCAGCTCGGCTGGCTCGCCAACAGCATCCACGGCATCGGCCAGGCGGCCGCCCGCGCGCCCGATCTCTACCGCCAGATGCGCGAGCGCTCCGACCGGTTCTCGCGCGCGATCAGGCTCGCCGAGCGCGCCATGACCCATAGCGATCTCGACGTGCTACGCGCCTATCTCGACACGCTCGACCCCGGAAGCTGGTTCGACCGGGCGCGCCGGACCCAGCGCGAGGGCAGGCGCGGCGAATTGCTCGGCGTCGCCGAGGCGCTGGGAAGGCTCGACCTTGCGCCGGCCCTGCGCAAGCTGTTCTGGCGGCTGTCCTCGGACCGGCTGAAGCTCAACACGGTGACGGCCGCGACGCCGCAGATGCCGGCCTCGCTGGTCGCGCTGCGCGCGCTGCGGCTGGCGGCGATGCACCGGATCTGGTTCCTCGCCACGCATATCCCGGATTTCCGGCCCCATGCCGGCGTGACGCGCGACGGGCTGGTCGAGCGCATCCTCCGGCTCGACATCCCGGCCTCGCTGACGCTGCTCGGCGAAATCTTTCCACTTGCGCCGGACCCGACCGCCGGCCTCGATTTCGGCGAGCCGCCCGGCCCGCGCGAGGGCGGGGCCTATGTGAGCCTGCACCGCGAGGTGTTTTCGCCGATGCGGGAGAGTTTCGCGCTGCTGCGCGAGATATCGGGTGCGATACAGCACGAGGTCGGGGCATTCGGATAAACAACTGTCCTCATCCTGAGGAGCCGCGAAGCGGCGTCTCGAAGGATGCTCCAGATGTTTCCGGAGCTTTCTGGACGATCCTTCGAGACGCGCCTGCGGCGCTCCTCAGGATGAGGGCTGAGGGGGTGAGGTGACCCCGCCAGCCCTTGCGATTGCAACCTTGTTCAAACCGCGTAGGTAGGAGCCTAGGGAAACGCCAACCGGAGCCCGAGCCAAACATGGCCGACGCCGAGACTGATCTGCCCGTCTTCGATCCTGCCGCCGCGCGCATCAGCCTGTTTCGCGCCCTGCTGCAGGCCTCCGCCCGCCACGGCAAGAACCGGATCGCGCTGGAGGACCCCGAGCGCAAGCCGCTGAGCTACGGCAATCTCGTGCTCGGCGCGCTGGTGCTGGGGCGCAAGCTCGCCGGCCTGACGCAGCCCGGCGAGCGCGTCGGGCTGTTCCTGCCCAATGTGCAGGGGTTGGCGGTGACGCTGTTTGCGCTCACCGCCTTCGGCCGCATTCCGGCGATGCTGAACTTCACCGCGGGCGTGAAGAACCTGAAGGCGGCGGCCGACCTCGCCGAACTCAAGACCATCGTGACCTCGCGCCGCTTCGCCGAGCAGGCCAAGCTCGACGACGAACTCGCGGCGATGGGGGAGGGGCGGCGCATCGTCTATCTCGAGGATGTCCGTAAGGAGATCACCAGCCTCGACAAGGTCTTTGGCGTCATGCAGAGCCTCGCGCCGGGCCTCGCGCACAAGCCCTACGAGGCGAAGCCGGACGACGCCGCAGTGGTGCTGTTCACGTCCGGCACCGAGGGCAAACCCAAGGGCGTCGTGCTCTCCCACGCCAATCTCGTCTCGAACGCCCGCCAGATTTTTACGCTCGCCGCCGGCTTCCTGTCCGAGCGCGACGTGGTGATGAACCCGCTGCCGGCCTTCCACTCCTTCGGGCTGACGGCGGCGCTGCTGATGCCGCTGTTCCACGGCATGAAGGTCGTGCTCTATCCCAGCCCGCTGCACTACAAGCAGGTGCCCAAGCTGATCGGCGAGACCGGCTGCACCTTCCTGTTCGCGACCGACACCTTCCTGCAGGGTTATGCGCGGGCCGCCGAGCCCGACGACCTCAAGAGCGTGCGCTATGTCGTCGCCGGGGCCGAGCGGGTGAAGCCCGATACGCGAAAGATGTGGGAGCCCTACGGCACCACCATCCTCGAAGGCTATGGCTGCACCGAATGCTCGCCTGTGCTCGCCTGCAACACGCCGGTCGCGACGCGCGATGGCAGCGTCGGCCGGCTGCTGCCCGGCATCGAGGCGAGGCTTGAGGCGGTCGAGGGGATCACCGAGGGCGGCAAGCTCTGCGTGCGCGGCCCCAATATCATGGCCGGCTATCTCAGCGCGGACGAGCCCGGCAGGTTGATCCCGCCCGAGGGCGGCTGGCACGACACCGGCGACATCGTCGCGATCGACGACGGCTTCATCGTCATCAAGGGCCGGGCCAAGCGCTTCGCCAAGCTCGGCGGCGAGATGGTCTCGCTGGCGGCGGTCGAATCGATGGTGTCGGGCCTCTGGCCCGGCCACAACCATGTCGTCGTCTCGCTGCCCGATCCGCGCAAGGGCGAGCAGCTCGTGCTCGTCAGCGAGAACCCTAACGCCGACCGCGCCGCGTTGCAGGCCGTCGCGAAGGAGCAGGGCTTCCCGGAGCTCTGGGTGCCGCGCGCCATCCTGGTGACGGGCTCGATCCCGGTGCTCGGCAACGGCAAGATCGACTATGGCGCGACGCGCGAACTCGCCGCCTCGCGCCGTTCGCTGCTATGACGCCATAATCTTGGGGTTGGTGCGCGCCATGATCACGCTCCCTGCCTCATCGCTCATCGCGGCCCTGCGCATCGCGACGCTCGCGCCTGTCCTCTCGCTGGCCGCCCCGGCCGATCTCGCCGCGCAAGGCGCAGGCGCGGTCTACGAACGGCGCGACGAATGCGTCGAGGCCGGTCTTCTGAGCGCGGCGCAATGCGAGTTCGCCTATCGCAATGCTCGGGCCGAATATGAGCAGAAGGCCCCGCGCTATGCCAGCCGGGCCCTGTGCGAGCGCAGCCACAAAAGCTGCGGCGCGCAGATCATCGCGACCGGCGGCTGGGATTCGCTGGGCAAGGGCGGGGCAGCGACCTATGTGCCGCGCTTCACCGGCATCCGCATCACCGGAGAGGGAGCCGCGCGGCGCGCGCTGCCGGCCGTCGAGGGTGCGGGGCGGATCGCCTTCACGGGGCGGCCGGTTTCGGAACTGCAGGACAAGGTTGCCGGACGGCAGGCCGTGATCGGCTTGGCCGCCGCGCGCGGCCGGGGTCAGGATCCGCAATCGAGCGGCCCCTATATCCGGCGCGGCGACCGCGACGACACGGTGCGCGTGCCGATGGAGCAGAAGCGCATCGGGGCGGATGCCGCGCCGGGGCTCTATGTCGATCCCGACGGGGTGGAGTGGTACAAGCCGGCGCGACGGCGCTGAGGCGCTTGCCCGAGGGCTGCCCTTGCACGCAGCGCTTGCGCCCGCTACCGCTTCAGGCAGGCGGACGTGGCGAAACTGGTAGACGCAAGAGACTTAAAATCTCTCGGCCCGAAAGGCTGTGCGGGTTCGATCCCCGCCGTCCGCACCAAATGTTTATTGCTACTGACTTCGGGAGATGGAGACATTGCCATCTACGTGATTGATAAATCTGTATTATAGAATGATTGGGAGATGCTGATGTCGCAAAATAGCGCTGGTTGCACTCAATTGATGGGCCTAGCATTCTCTAGAGCTTTCCAGCAAAATGTTGAGATTCATAATCGCTGGATCGAGGCATCTTTTAGTCTTGGAGGGAAATTACCTCGCTCTCTTTTGATCCTTGATATTCAACGAGTTGGCAAGTTGGATATGCTCCTTCGTTCGATGGAGGACGAGTTGATGCCTCATAATTCTACGACTTCTGAAATCGAATTACTGGCATTTGATACTATGATGTCGCTGTCGGGTCTTTGGATTGGTTCTGTTTACGAGATTTTTCGACTTTGCATTGAACGCGGAATCAATCCCAATAACGAAGAATTTCAAAAAATTGCTCATCAACTAGGGCTCGGACCCATAAAATGGTTGGCTTGGCCGACGCGGTGTGATTCAGGGCTTCCGAAAGGAAGTTTGGATGAATCGGGATCAATTCTGGCTCACGGAAGCGCAGTTTGCACGGATCGCGCCGC
>Ga0209902_100380_pt1 | contig 53730 bp, 40 predicted proteins | sample FECB27metaG_FD_188304 | JGI IMG/M metagenome (GOLD analysis project Ga0209902, IMG submission 188304) | Cyanobacterial communities from the Joint Genome Institute, California, USA - FECB-27 (SPAdes) (version 2) | ecosystem: Environmental > Aquatic > Thermal springs > Hot (42-90C) > Microbial mats...
GCCATGCGCTGCCTGCGCAAATCGTCGTCGCAGGGATGCGGATGGATCGAAGAATGATGCGGCTGAGACATGCAACATGTCCGCGAGGCGGTCCCGTGACTAGGCTCGACGTGCTTCGACCGCCGCCAGAGGACCCAGCCGGCGCATCTTGTCGTACAGGGTCTTGCGGGGCACGCCGAGCCGCTCTGCCGCGGCGGAGGCCGAGCCGTTGCAAGCCTCTAGCGCTTCGTGGATCAGGTAGCGTTCGAACTGGGCCAGCTGCTCATCCAGCGAGCGCTCGCCTGGCGTCATTCCACGCGTGGCCTCGTTGCCTTCCCACAGTCCGAGTACAAAGCGGTCGGCGATGTTGCGCAACTCTCGCACGTTGCCAGGCCAGGCATGCGCCATCAGTGCCTCCAGATGGTGGGATGCTACTGCCGGTAGTTCTCGCTCATGGCGCAGTGCCGCCTGCATGGCGAAGTGGGTGAAAAGCAGAGGGATGTCCTCGCGCCTTTCGCGCAGCGGTGGGAGGTTCAAGATCACAACGCCCAGGCGGTAGTAGAGGTCGTCGCGGAACTTGCCTTCGCGCGCTGCAGCCAGCAGGTCGGCCTTGGTGGCGGCGATGACGCGGCTGTCCATTGGCCGCAGTTCGTTAGATCCCAGGCGCTCGAACTGGCGCTCCTGGAGGGAGCGCAGCATCTTGACCTGCAGGCTCATCGGCATCGTCTCGATCTCGTCGAGAAACAGGGTCCCGCCGCGCGCGTGTTCGATCTTGCCGACGCGCCGCTTCGCCGCGCCGGTGAAGGCGCCAGCCTCGTGGCCGAACATCTCGCTTTCGAACAACGCCTCGGGCATGCCGCCGCAGTTGATGGCCGCAAAATTGCCGTCCTTGCGACGGCTGCAATCGTGCAGGCAACGCGCCACGAGCTCCTTGCCGGTGCCAGTCTCTCCGAGAATCAGGACGTCGGCATCGGAGTTGGCCACGTCCAGCACCAGACGGCGCAACTTGTGCATGGCCGAGGATCGGCCGATGAGTTTCGCCTCGATCGATTCATAACCCGCGATTCTGCGCCGCAGATGCTCGACTTCCAGGCTCAGTGCGCGCTTGTCCAGTGCGCGCTGAACGACTTCGGTCAGTTGGTCGGGGGAGAAAGGTTTCTCAAGAAAGTCGTAGGCCCCCAGGCGCATCGCCTGCACCGCCATCGTGATGTCGCCGTGGCCAGTCACGAGGATCACAGGCAAGCTCGGATCGAGCCTCAGGGCGCGCGAAAGCAGCTCCAGGCCGTCGATGCCCGGCAGCTTGACGTCCGTGACCAGCACGCCCGCGAAGCCCGGTGTCAGTTTCTGAAGTACCTGCTCGGCAGAGCCGAAGCCGGTGACGCGCACGCCGGCGAGCTGTAGCGCCTGCGTGCTGCCCAGGCGCACGGGCGGATCATCTTCGACGTAGAGAACTTCGAGATTGCGCGTGTCAGTCATGGAGTGTCGGTTCATCTGCTTTTCGCAACGTGACGGAGAAAACCGCTCCGCCGAGGTCGCTGCGCGCGGCACGCAGCAGGCCACCGAAGTCACGCACGATGCCGGCGGAGATGGCCAGCCCGAGGCCCAATCCGAGACCCTGCTCCTTGGTGGTGAAAAAAGGCTCGAACAGCCGCGGCATGACCTCGGGCGCGATGCCGTCACCGTTGTCATGCACTTCGAGCACGACTCCTTCTGGCGCGCTGCGGACCACCAGCCGAACGCGGCGCGGATCGGCATTCGCGGCGGCCGTCGCATCGAAGGCGTTCACCAGCAAGTTCACCAGTACTTGTTCAAGTCGATTGCCTTCGCACAGCGCTCGCAGGCCGGACTCGATCTCCTGCGATAACTCGATGCGCTCTTGGCGGATGCGTTGGTTGAGCAGGAAGAGTGCGTCGGCGACACTGTCGGCCAGCGCCACCGATTGCAGTTGCACGGTCGATCGCCGTGCGAATTTCTTCAGCTGTGAGGTGATCTGGCCCATGCGGTCTGTCAGGTCGCAGATGGTGCGAAGGTTGAGATCGACCTGGTTGGTGTGTCCGCGCTCGAGGAAAACGACAGCGTTCGCTGAAAGCGTGCGCAGCGCGGCAAGCGGCTGGTTGAGCTCGTGGGTAATGCCAGCCGACATCTGGCCCAGCACCGCCATCTTGCCGGTCTGCACCAAGTCGTCCAAGGTGCTCTTGAGGATGTCCTCGGCACGCTTGCGCTCCGCGATTTCGGTTTGTAGGTGTCCATTGGCATGGCTGAGCGCCTCGGTGCGCACCTGCACCATCTGTTCGAGTTCGTCGTAGGCGCCTTGCAGCGCCTCTCGTGCCGCAAGCCGCTGATGCACGATGCGGCGGCGCTGTTGGATATACAGCACCAGAAGCGTGAGAAACACCAATGCGAACATGGTGCCCATCGCCGAGGTGCGTGCGAGGGCATGCACCGGTCTCATGTCCGACAGGATGATCAGCTTCCAGTCGGTGCCTTCGACCGGGCGGCTGTCCAGCAGGTAGTCGGGGCGGAAGGGTTCGTGCGCAGCGAACCGGCGCGCACCGTCCGCGTCCAGTTGCACCACCATCGCGTCGCCACCCGACAGGGGGCGGTGCTCGCGCATGTCGATCGGTCGCAGTGCGCCGGCTTCTGTGTACTGCCTGGTCTGCGCAAGCTGCTGCAGGGTCTCGCTCGACAATGGCCGCAGCGCGCGGAACTTCCAGGCCGCTTCGGAAGCGAGAAACACCACGCCATTGCCGTCGATCGCCAGCACCTTGTCGGTGGAGCGCGACCAGGCAGCGTCAAGCTTGTCGAGGTTGACTTTGACGGTGGCCACGCCCAACTGGCGATTTCCGTCGACGATACCGTGGGAGAAGTAGTACCCGGGCTCGCGGCTGACTGTGCCGATGCCGTAGAAACGTCCCGGCATGCCTCGCACTGCATCCTTGAAGTAGGGGCGGTACGAGAAATTCATGTCCACGAAGCTGCTGCCCGGTTGGTTCCAGTTGCTGGCCGCAAGCGTGAGGCCGGTGGTATCCATGACGTAGACCGCAGAGGCCTGCGCATGCGCATTGACCGTCTCGAGGTACACGTTCGCTTCGAGCTGCAGGGTTCGGTTGGCCGGAGCACGCAGCAGATCAAGCACGTCGGGGCTGAGCGCCACCACCTGCGGCAGGTATTCGTAGCGGCTGAGTTCGCTGCGCAGGCTGGTGGAATAGATGTCAAGTCGGTGCAGCGTTCCCTGCTGCAACGCACGGATGCCCGTGCGCTCCCCGATCAGGTAGCCCAGCGCGCCGCCCGCGGCGATCAGGCACAGCCAGGCCCCCATCGCAGCCCAGCGGTGCCAGCGAGTGGTGGTTGAGGAGGCGGTCGCGCCCTTGAAGCGCGCGAGCACGGCCTGGTCTCGCAGATCGTCGGGGGAGCCGGCGAAGCCATGGCGGTACGGTGCGGAAAGCTTCAGCACGGCGCGACCTGCCGAAAGCAGCATTGACACGGAAGCAGGAGGCGGAGGGCCGCGAGGCTACGAAAACAACAACCCGTGATCGTACGCAGGCGCTTGTGGCTCGCCGAGACGGAGTTACCCTGCATCGGCGCCATTCCGTGCACCCCCGATGGGCGTCAATCGGCGTACACGCCGGCAGCCTTGATGACTGGACCGAAGCGCGCGACCTCAGCTTGCACAAACTTCTTGTGCTCGGCGGGCTCTACGCGCTTGTCGGTCACGACGACCGCGCCCAGGCCTTCCTCCTTCTTGATGAACTCCGCATCCTTGAGCGCGACCTTTAACGCATCGTTGAGCTTCTTGACCACCGGCGCCGGCGTGCCCTTGGGCGCATACAACCCATGCCAGATCGTGACCTGGAAGTTCTTCAGGCCCGATTCATCGAGTGTGGGCAGATCCTTAAGCGCGGGCGTGCCCAGGCGCTTGAGCGTGGTCACCGCATAGGCCTTGACCTTCTTCGCTTCGATCTGGCCCGTGGTGTTGGTGGTCTGGTCGCACAGCAGGTCGATCTGTCCACCCAGCAGGTCTGCGATGGCCGGTGCCGTTCCCTTGTAGGGCACAGTGGTCATCTCTGCCTTGAGCTCGCTTTGAAGCAGCAGGCCGCACAGGTGCGAGGCCGAGCCGATGCCGGCGTTGCCGAGGTTGGTTTTGCCGGCGTTCTTGCCGATCCAGTCCTGCAACTCTTTGAAGCTGTTGGCTTCGAGCTGCGGCTTGCCGATCACGGTCATCGGCACATCGTTGATCATGCCCAGGTACTCGAAGTCGCTCTCGTAGTTGTAGGGCAGCTTGCGATAGAGCACGGGGGTGGTGGCCATACCCACGTGCGTGAGCAGCAACGTGTAGCCGTCGGCCTTGGCGCGCGCCACCTTGGCATTGCCGATGGTGCTGCCGGCGCCGGCGGCGTTGTCGATCACGATCGTTGCACCGTCCAGCGGCTTGCGCAGCGCTTCGGCGAGGTCGCGCGCCACGCGGTCGGTAGGACCGCCCGCGGCAAAGGGCACGACGATGGTGATGGGCTTGCCGCCCGGAAAGTCCTGCGCATGCACGCTCAGGGCCACGGTGGCAGCCGCGAGAAGGGCCAGGCTTCGGTTGAAGATCGATCGGTTCAAGGAAAAGACTCCGTTGGGACAAGAGGAAAAATCCAAAGACCGCTGCCGATCGTCGGCAGCGGCCCGTGCGTCATGCCGCAGGCGTTAGAGCATCGAAGGCGTGACTTGCTTGGTGATGTCGAACAGCAGGTTCACGGGGGAGGGCCCGAACGACAACCAGGTGCCGCTCAGCGGCTGCTGGCCCACGCCGGGCTTGGTCCAGTCGCACACGCCGTCCGGGAAGGCAGTATTCAGACGGGCCCACTGCGTGGGCGTGAAGAACACGCGGTACTCCGACGGGTTCAGCGGCTTGAGTTGGCACTTGGCGATGTCATCGGTCAGCGGGCCGCCAGCGGCCATGCGCGGCGTCGTACCTGCCGGGTAGAAGGTGTTGCACGCGCTTTCGCCGAAAGCAGTCTGCTCTTCCGTGTACTTCAGGCCGTTGTTCCAGCAAGCGTCTTTCAGATCGGCAGGGCGTGCCGCGGCGATCTTCTGCGCGAGTGCACGATCGGAGTTGTCGGCCTTGGCGGCGCGCAGCCAGACATCCATCGCATCGAAGGCTTCGGCGCTGCTCGCGCCCTTGGTCCACATCACGTGGTTGTCGATGTTGCCATTGGCGCGGCGCAGTCGCTCCCGCATGGAGAACGAGTGGATCTTGGTGTGGATGTCTCCGCCCACCGTGCCGTCGTTGTAGTCGCGCAGGTCGATGATGGCGGTGGATGCAAGTCCCCCCGCACCGTTGACGATGCGCCCCGACTGATAGGCACGCGTGAGTGCGTCAAGATCGCCCACGGTACGGGTCGTGGTGCGCTTCATGTCGCGATCCACGCCGCCAGCGCGTTCATTGAGGTCGAGGAACTTGTCGATGCTGAGTTTTCCCTCGTTGAGCGCGTTCAGGCCGTACTGGATGCCGACGTTGTCGATCGGGCGCAGCGCGAAGCCTTCGGCCGTCTTGCCGTAGACGTTCACGGTGTGGTCGAACACCGTGGCGCGCGCGCCTGTCGGATTCGTCGCGGGGTTGTAGCGCTTCTCCACCGGCACGCCTGCGGGGAATGACACCAGGGGGTCGAGCCGACCGGCGCTGCCGCTCATGTTGGGGATGTTGCCGATCTGCAGGTAGCCAGAGATCGCCTGCTTTTCGGCCACGGTGTAGTTCAGCGCCACGGTGGCCGGGTCGTTGAAGTAGTTGTTCAGAATGCGCGAGTCGTGCAGCTTGAAGATTGTGGATGAGGTCACGTCAGCGAACACCTGGCTCACCACCACGCCATCGAAGAGACCGGGATAGTTGTCACTGGTCTGATGGCTCTGGTAAGAGCCGCCCGAGCCGCCGGTGCCGATGGTGTAGGTGGGCGCGCCAAAGTTTTCAATGAACCGCTCCTTCACCATTGCGATGGTTTCGGAGGACAGCTGGTCGTTGCAGTTGGTGCCGAAGACATTCAGCGTGGACGTTGTCACCGCGAGGCCGCGGCTTTGGTAGGTCGGGTTGATCAGCGTGGCGAAGTCATTGCCTTGCTGGAACCAGCCGCCCTGGCAGCCGCCGCCCAGCGGATAGATCAGGCCGCCCTTCCAGCCTGCGGTGCGATGGGTCGGTGAGGGCGGCGGCTCGTTAAGCACGTCGTGCAGGATCGCCGACTGGTACAGGCCGCGGTTGATGGTGCCGCTCTCCAGCCGGATCACGTACGGCACCTGCTTGCCGTCGATCGTGAGGTAGGCGATGTTGGCCGGATAAGCGCTCAGGCTGCCGGGTTCGAAGCGCGTGTTGGTGCCCGCGGTGGTCCGGTAGTAGTAGTCCACGCGCGTCTCGACCGAGCACTTGCCGTCGTCGAGCGACTTGAGCTTCTGCCCGCCCATGCGCGTGAAGGTCTCGTAGCCACACACGAAGGGCTCCTCGTGTGGCCCCGAGATCACGGGGCCGGTGATCGGGTAGGCCGTCAATGCGAGCGTTGCCTTGTAGCCGCCGTAGCTCGCGACCAGCTCGTTGGCGCCGGTTTTCAGTCCCGTGACCTTGCCCACCAGTCTTCCATTCGCGGGATTGGGCGCGAAGGCGGCCGTGACATCACGCCCGTCGACCGTCACCGACAGACTGCCGGGCGACTGCTCGCTTAACAACTCGAGCTCGACGAGTGCGTCATCTCCGGTCACCAGCTGAGGTGGCGACGACAGCACGCCGACTTTCAGCGTCGCCCCCGCCGGCGGCGTGCCCGGATCGGGATTGCCTGGGTCCGTGGGATTGCCACCACCACCGCCGCCGGCGATGGGCGGTATGAATCCACCGCCCCCGTCGCTTCCGCCGCCGCAGGCGGCAAGGATCAGCGCGGCCAGCAGGGTGCTGATGCGCAGTGGTGCTTTCGCCTTGGCGAAGCGGGTCTCGATCTCGGGTCTTGCGGTCATTCTCTCGGTCTCCGTTGTGGTTCTGGTTGCAGGGAAGAAAAGCGGAAGCGGGTGGCCGGGCTCGCCCGCGATGGGATGGCCATGCGGCGGCGCGACCCGGCGAAGCCGGGTCGTTGGCCTTGCGGCGCATGTCAGGGCAGGGGCAGAGGCGGGTGTGGACGCGGGCGCTCAGGCCGCGTGGAAGTGCTGGGCAAGGGGATGTGGCGCATGGTTGTCTCCGTCCTCTGTCTCGGGGATGCGCTCTGGAATAGCAACGCGTGTGCCATGCCGACCTTGCGATGCAAGTCGTTGAAATGAAAGGGGTTTTCTTGCCAGACCCCAGGTTTTCCCGCGCTTTTTCGGCTGAAACCCCAGCCACGGCGAGCTTGGGTTGGCTGGGAAACCGCACACCACGATCCAAGCAGATTGCCGACAAATCGTTGCGCTCGATGCAGACACGGCGCCCGTGCCGAGAGCCTGCAACCTTTGGTAGCCCGATGAGGGCCCACGAGATCATTCAAATGGAGGGAGTTGACGATGTACTTTGCTCGTCTTGTCGTCGGTACCGTGGGTGCCGGCGCATTCATTGTTTGGGGCGCAGCGGCTCAGGCTCAGCAGTCCTCGGCGCTCAGCCAATCCTCTCCAAGGACGACCCGGGTTGCCGTATCAGGGCGCACGCTGGCCAGCTCTCAACTGGCAACAGACATCCTCAACCGCATTGCAAGCCATGTTCGTACGCTCAAAGGTTGCCAAACGCTGTCCGAGGTGCGCATGGAGGTGATGCCGCGCGACTATGTGCCGCTGCAGCCCGCTGTGCCTGCCAGCTCACGCGGGGGCCACTTTGAACGCTGGAGCGTGAATGCCTGCGGCGAGCGGCAGCTTTTCCAGATTGGCATGTGGCCCTCGCAGCGCGGTGGCAGCGACTTCGCGGTGACCCCGCTGGCTGGTGCGTCAACTCCCGCGGGGTCGGGTGCACCCGCTCCTCATCCCGCTTCGTCCAGCACGCCTTCTTTCGCATGGCATGGTCGCTACGTCTGGGAAGAATCGATCGGCCGCGTCGGCGGATCGGCACCCTCCGAGGGGGTGGCCGCGTTCATCAACCACACGTTGGTGCTGGGGCCCTCTGCGGGGTCGACGAGTTGCGCGCTCAACGGCGATGGCTACCAGACTCATCGACGCATCATCTGCACTGCGACCCCCGAGGGACAGTCGCTTGTGATCAAGTTCTACCAGTTCGCTCCCGGCAACGCGCTTGGGCGCCATCAGGTTGGCCAGCGTTTGTTCACGTTGACGCGAGCGCCTGAGGGGGTGGTGACCCGATTGGAGGGCCTGGCGCCTGCCGTTGACAACATGCCCCGCAGTGGCATGCTCTTCAAGTTGCACTGAGGACATGCGTGCATTGCAGATCATGCAGTGCTGCCGGTTGCCCATCGGGCCGCTGGCTACCCCTTGGATGCGCCTTGAGTCTCCTTGCATCTCTGTCTTCGCAGGCTCACGAGCGCTCGCGCGGGGAAGTCGGGGTCTGGCGGAACGTGGTCGGTGTCGGTTTGAGTGTGTATCCCACAGACTTGCGCCGTCGTATCGGCTTCAATATTCGTCGATAGAGTTGATCCCACTATTTGTCATTGATTCAGCGATTCGTTAGCGCTGGGGATGGCTGGAAGGGTATTGCGAATGTTTGAATTCTCGAAGAAAAAGTATGCGATGGGCGCTGCTGCTCGGCGCGCGGCTTTGCGGATGTTGCTGGGAGGCTTGGCAAGCCTCGCGCTGGCGGCGGGCGCACAGACCGCAACAGATTGGGTCAAGGATCCCTCGAGAGACTGTCGTTTTGTTGTCCCTGCGTCGTTGAAAGGCGCTGCGACCTACTGGGTGGGGGCCTGCCCTGGCGGCAAAGCGGCTGGACTGGGCATGCTGCGCAATCGCGAAGGTGCGAAGGCGGGCAATGCCTTCTACGGGGAGATGCGCGAAGGGATTCCAGTGATGGGTGCCATCGACTTCGACGGGGGTGGCTATCGGGTGGGCCGGTTCGTGGAGGGGGACCTCGGATCGCGTGACGGCTCCTGGCAGGAGCGTCATGATGGCTTCGAGGCTGCACTTCGTGCCGCACGTGCCGTCAGTGCGCACTATGTAGAAACCAAGAATCCGGCCTCCGCGCGCCACTACGCCGAGGTCGCGAGGCAGCTTGACACCCAGCTTGACGCAGACTGAATCGTTGGCGTCACTGTGCAACGCCCGTTGAGCCTACGTTCCCGAGCCATCAAGCATTCGAAAGATTCGCTGCGGCACCCGCAGTTGATGCCCTTGTCGGGACGGTCGCTCGCGCGAGGGCTCGAGCTATCGACCGTTTCGCAATGCCGCGTGCGTGCTGACTTTTCGTTCGTAAGAAGCGTCTTCGCTCTAGCTTCTGCAGATGCGGGTCGGTGTGGTCTGGTGCGCGACGCAACGTCGCATACTGCGCACGTCGCCGCGGATGCCCGGCTTGCCCCAAAGACCCGCCCGAAAGTGCAGCAAGTCTTGGTCGTTTCACGCGCATGTCGATGACGGGCGCGCAGCCATCGACATCACGGCCAGCTGAACCAATCCGTTGACTGGCTGGTGCCATGTCAGACTGAGCCCTCTTTCATTCCTTCCCGTTCGCCGGCGCCGTTCTGCATGACCACTTCCGAGATCTTCCTCGTCGCCATGTTGATCATCTTTTCGGTACCGTACCTTGTCTGGCGTCTGGGGCGCACCGAGTATTTCGCGCCGCTCGTGGTGGTGCAGATCATCACTGGCATCGTGCTGGGGCCAGGCGTGCTGGGCGCGGTGTTTCCCGACTACTACAAGTTCGTCTTCAACGGGCCAGTTGTCCAGTCGCTGAACGCCGTTGCGCAGTGGGCCGTCATGATGTTCGTCTGGATCGCAGGCATCGAGCTCGACTTGCGCAAGGCTTGGGAGCACCGCCGCGAAAGTGGCGTCACGGCAGGACTGGCGCTCGGCGTACCGCTGGCCTTCGGCGCGCTGGCAGCGCTGGCTTTGCTGCCCTACCCCGGCTGGATGGGGGCAGGTGGGACGTCCTGGCAGTTCGTGCTGGGCATCGGCATGTCGTGCGCCGTGACGGCCCTACCTATTCTCATCTTGCTGATGGAGAAGCTGCAGATCCTGCGCCAGCCCATCGGTCAGCGCATCCTGCGTTACGCGAGCCTGGACGATATCGCCATCTGGGGCGTCTTGGCGCTGATCCTCATGGACTGGGAGCGGGTCGGCAGGCAGGCAGGCTTCCTGGCAGTATTCGCCGTCGCTTCGATCCTGTTCCGCCGGCTGATGGTCCGCGTCCCCGAGCGTGATCGCTGGTACGCCGGGCTGATATGGCTCGCGGCCTGCGGGCTCGGTGCCGATTGGTCGGGCCTGCACTACATGGTGGGCGCGTTCATCGCCGGCGCAGTGATGGACGCGGAGTGGTTTGACCAGCAGCAGATGGACTGGCTGCGTCACAACGTGCTGCTCGTGGTCATGCCGGTCTTCTTTCTCAGCACCGGCCTGCGTACCAACTGGCAGGTGGGCGGCACGGAGGTCTTCCTTGTTGCAGCCGTGCTGCTGGTCGCGTCGGTGGCTGGCAAGCTGATCGGGCTTCGCCTGGCGGGGCGGTTGCTGCGCTGGCAACCGGGCGAAGCCTCGCTGATCGGCTGGCTGCTGCAGACCAAAGCCCTCATCATGATCATTTTTGCCAACGTCCTGCTGGACAAGGCGATCATCACCAACGAGACCTTCACGGCCTTGCTGATCATGGCCGTGGCGAGCACCATGCTGACGGTGCCGGTCGTGTCGCCCAAGCTGCAGCGCATGAAAGACATCGTTTTTCGGTCGCGCTGAGCGGAGGGCCTTGCTGGCGAGTGGGCCTGCGCAGGTTCCTTGCTATCGCCGTTAGATGGTTCCGGGGGAATGCGGCTCAAAATCTTGACGGGTCATGCAGCGATCCCGAGGCAGTCTTGCGAGTACCACGTTCTATGCCTATCCAGTGACCTCTCCAGCCGGCGCATTCGCCAGAAGGCTTCACGCTGACGACGCCGATCCCCATGCCTGGTCTCGATCCAGAGGCGCGCCGGCCTGCTTCCAAACACCCATCGACGAAGAAATTTGTAAACATTCTTGCTAAAGCCAGACGCTCTTAGGATACTGTATGTCCATACAGTAATTGGAGCCTTTCATGGCCATCTCCCTGTCATGGGCTGGTGGCGAAGACCCGCCGCCGGCCCGTCTGTCGCCGGTGTCACGAGGCAGGATCTCGCGTGACCCGCTCACGTTGTCCCCTGCCATAGAGGCCGCGCTCTGGCGTGGCGACGCAATGGGTAGTCCTGTGACGACGACGCTGAGCAGCGGCTTCGCGACACTGGACGCACAGTTGCCGGGAGGCGGCTGGCCCTGCCAGTCGTTGACCGAGGTGCTGCAGTTGCAACCCACAGCGCTTGAGTGGCGTCTGTGCGCTCCGTCCATGCGCGCGTTGGTGGCGCAGGGCAAGCAGATCGTGTTGGTCGGTCCGCCGAAGGCGCCTCACCTGCCGGGACTCCTTCACCTCGGACTCGACGAGCATCAGTTGGTATGGATCCAGGCCGACAAGCCGCTCGAACGCTTGTGGGCCATCGAGCAACTCATCAAAGCCAATGCGGTGGGCATGCTCCTTGGATGGCTGCCTCACGCCCGGCAGGAGCAAATTCGCCGGTTGCAGGTGTGCGCTCAAAGCTGTGATGGACCGGTGATCCTTTTTCGTCCAGCGGCGGCCGAGCATGAGGCTTCGGCCGCACCGCTTCGTTTGCAGGCGCGGTTCAGCCTCGATTGGGAGCTGTGCATTCATCTGCTCAAGCGCAAAGGCCCACCTCACGAGGGGGAGCTGAGATTGCCCTCGATCCCCGGTGGACTCGAGGACATCCTCACGCCACGTCTGACGCGCCCGAGCCATCTGATCGCGGCGAGCCACTCGAGAAAGCTTTCCCATGCTGTGGGCAGCATTTCTTCCGGACAAGCTTCCGGACGGCCCGCAGCGGCGCACTGAAGCGCTCGAGGGTCTGGCGACCTGGTGTCTCCAATTCACACCGCGCGTTGCCGTCCTCGAAGCGCTTCTGGACTGCCCAGCGGTGGCCATGGAAGTCGAGCAAAGCGTGCGCTTGTTCGGCGGTAAGCGTCGTCTGGTGCTGCGAGTGCGCGATGAATGCGCCGAGTTGGGCGTACGGCAACTGGCCTGGGCCCCCACGAGCCTCGCCGCGTTAGCGCTCGCTCGTGCCGGCCTGTCCAACGGGTTTGTCAAGCCACTGGCACAGTTGCTGGACGCGCTGCCCTTGCAGACAGTGACCCACGTCGCGGTGCATCAGGCGACGCTGGCGCGCCTGGGCTGCCAGACCCTCGGACACGTGAGAGCGCTGCCGCGTGGAGGGCTGAGCCGGCGCTTCGATGCCCAGGTGCTGACGGCGCTCGACCAGGCATACGGATTGCGCCCCGAAAGCTATGCCTGGGCGCAACTGCCCGAGACCTTTGCCGCGAAGCTCGAGCTGATGGCCCGTGTCGAACATGCTCCGGCGATGCTGTTCGGCGCACGGCGATTGATGCTGCAGTTGGCCGGCTGGCTCGCCGCCCGGCGATCGGGCGTCACCGCTTTCACGCTGCGCTGGTGCCACGATGCCATGCGCTCCAGGAGCGCGGGTGATGGCGGCGAACTCACGGTGCGCACGGCGCAGCCCACACGGGCTACGGAGCATCTGATGCGGCTCTTGGCAGAGCACGTAGCCAAGATCGAGTTGTTGGCGCCGGTGGGTGACCTTGAGTTACTGGCGACCGAGGTGCATCCGCTGGAAGAGAAAAGCTTTTCGATGCTGCCTGAAGCCCGGCAATCGGGCGAGAGCTTGGCGTTGGTGCTCGAGCGCGTTGCCGCACGCCTTGGCCCCGAAAGGGTGCTTCGCCCGGTCATCCTCGAAGATCATCGGATGGAGTGGATGTGTCGCTGGCGTCCTGCGCCAGAGGCGACACCACGCGGCCGGTGCAGGCTCGTGGATGTGCCGCAACCGACATTCATCCTGTCGAAGCCGCTGCGCCTGGCCACGAAAGACAACCGCCCGATTTATCAGGGCGTGCTGCAATTGCTCGCCGGGCCGCATCGCGTCGAAGGCGGTTGGTGGGATCGAACAACGCAAGCTGCGGAAGCCGAAGGGGATGGCGAGGACGGCAGCGCAGCCGCAGCGACGGATGAGCGCACAGGCCATGTCGCGCGCGACTACTGGGTGGCCTTGAGCGAGCATGCGGGCGTGCTTTGGATCTTCCAGATGCGGCTGGCGGCGGAAGATACAGCCTGGTTTCTTCACGGCACTTTTGCCTGAGCGCGCCGCCATGCAATTGCCCGCCTATGCCGAGCTGAAGTGCGTGAGCAACTTCAGTTTCCTGCGTGGGGCGAGCCGCCCGGAAGAGCTCGTCGAGAGGGCAAAGCAACTGGGCTACTCGGCTCTGGCAATCACCGATGAATGCAGTCTGGCCGGTGTGGTGCGCGCCCACGTCGCGGCCAAAGAGCAAGGCCTGAAGCTGCTGATCGGCAGTCAGTTCCTTGTGCAGCCTGATGACACGGATGCAGATGCGGTTGCCTTCACGCTCACGGTGCTGGCTTGCCACCTCGAGGGCTACGGCAATCTGGCTCAGTTCATCACCAAACTACGTCGCGCATCGGAAAAGGGGAGCTACCGCCTTCGGCGCGGGGAGATTAGTGGCGCAGAGCTCAATGGGTGCGTGGTGCTGGCTTCGCCGCAGCGCATGGCAACTCCTGCGCAGTTGCAAGGGATCGGGCGCTGGCTGCTGGATGAATTCACCGGGCGCTGTTGGTTCGCCGTGGAAAAGCTGCGGTTGCTCAACGATGAAATGTGGCTTCATCGACTCAACCAGGTGAGCAAAGACACCGCCATCCCGCTTGTCGCCGCGGGCGATGTGCACTTCCATGTCCGTTCGCGAAAGCCGCTGCAGGACGTGATGACGGCCACGCGCCTGGGAAAGCCGCTGACTGCATGCGGCCTGGATCTGCAGCCCAACGCAGAGCGCCATCTGCGTACGCGGCTTCGTCTCGCACAGACCTACGACGCGCAATTGCTCGCGCGCACGCTCGAGGTGGCCGAGCGGTGCAACTTCAACCTCGACGAGCTTCGCTACCAGTATCCCGACGAAGTGGTCCCGGCGGGTGAGACGCCGGCGAGCTATCTGCGCCGCATTACCTACGAGGGGGCAGGGCGTCGCTGGCCGGATGGCATTCCTGCCAAGGCGCAAGTGCAGATCGAACACGAACTCGCACTGATCGCGGACCTGAGGTACGAGCACTACTTTCTCACGGTGGCCGATATCGTGGCATTCGCGCGCTCGCGCCACATTCTGTGCCAAGGCCGCGGCAGTGCGGCTAACAGCGTCGTGTGCTATTGCACCGGCGTCACGGAAGTCGACCCTGGCCGCATGAGCGTGTTGTTTGAGCGCTTCATCTCGAGGGAGCGCAACGAGCCGCCGGATATCGATGTAGATTTTGAGCACGAGCGTCGAGAGGAGGTGCTGCAGTACCTCTACCGAAAATATGGACGCGACCGCGCTGCGATCACTGGCGTGGTGATTAGCTATCGCCCCAAGAGTGCCATCCGCGACGTCGGAAAGGCGCTCGGGATGTCTGCGCAGGTGATCGATGCTTTGGCCAAGGGGCACCTGTGGTGGGACGGAGGGCAGGTCCGCCCCGAGCGGTTGCAGGAAAACGGATTGTCACTCGCGTCGCTGCAGGTTCAGCAGTTGATGCACCTGACTGAGCAGCTCATCGGTTTTCCAAGGCACCTGAGCCAGCACACCGGTGGTTTCGTGCTCACCAAGGGGCCGCTGTGTCGCATGGTACCCATTGAAAACGCGTCGATGCCTGATCGCACGGTCATCGAGTGGGACAAGGACGATCTCGATGCGCTCGGGTTGCTCAAAGTCGACTGCTTGGCACTGGGGATGCTAACGGCGATTCGCAAGGCGCTGGACTTCATCGGTCTGAGAAAGGGGTGCATCTTCGGCGTTCAGGACATTCCTTCAGAAGACCCCGCCACCTACGACATGATCTGCAAGGCCGACACCGTGGGCGTCTTTCAAATCGAGAGCCGCGCGCAAATGAGCATGCTGCCGCGGCTGAAGCCGCGCTGCTTCTACGATCTTGTGATCGAAGTGGCCATCGTGCGTCCGGGGCCAATCCAGGGCGGCATGGTGCATCCGTACCTCAACCGACGCCAAGGCAAGGAGCCTGTTGTCTTTCCCAGCGAAGCGCTCAGAGAGGCGCTCGGGCGCACGTTGGGCGTGCCGGTTTTCCAGGAGCAGGTCATGCAGATCTCGATCCTGGCAGCCGGCTTTACCCCCGGAGAGGCCGACGGGCTTCGTCGCTCGATGGCGGCATGGCGACGAAAAGGGGGGCTGGAACACTACTACTCGAAAATCGTCAATGGCATGACGGCTCGAGGCTATGAGGAAGGCTTCGCGAAAGCCATTTTCGAGCAGATCAAAGGGTTCAGTGAGTACGGCTTCCCGGAAAGCCATGCCGCTTCGTTTGCGCTGCTCGTCTATTCGAGCTGCTGGATCAAATGTCATCATCCTGCGGAATTTTTGGCGGCTATGCTGAATTCGCAGCCACTGGGCTTCTACTCACCTTCGCAGCTGGTGCAGGATGCGCGCCGCCACGGCGTCGAAGTGCGCGCGGTGGACGTCATGTGCAGCGACTGGGATTGCACCTTGGAAGACTTGCTGCATGAGCCGGCAGTGCGTCTGGGACTGCGCATGATCACTGGTCTTCAGTTCGCTTCGGCACAACGCATCGTGGCGGCACGCACGCAGCAGGTTTTTGATGACGCGGAGGATCTCGCTAGACGCGCGCGACTCGATTTACACGAGATGAAACTGCTGGCAGCAGCCGACGCTCTCAAGAGTCTTTCTGGACATCGGCGTCAGCAAGTATGGGACGCGGCGGGGCTGCGAGCGGCGCCCGAGCTGCTGCGTGAGGCGCCAGTCCGTGAGGAAGTCCTGGAGCTCGTGGAGGCAGCCGAAGGCGAGGAGATCGTGTTCGACTACGCCTCAACTGGTCTGACGCTTCGTCGTCATCCCATGTGTCTTCTGCGCGAGCGTCTGACCCGGCATGGATTTTTGTCGGCGTACGAATTGGATGCCATCGAAAACGGTGAACAGGTGAGCTGTTGCGGCATCGTGACCCTGAGGCAGCAACCGGAAACGGCCAAGGGAACGGTCTTCGTTTCGTTGGAAGACGAAACTGGGGTGGTGCAGGTCATCGTTTGGAAAGGTCTGCGGGATCTGCAGCGAAACGAATTATTGGGGGCAAAACTCTTAGCGGTCCATGGCCATTGGCAGCGCGAGGGAGAAGTCAAGAATCTTGTCGCATCGCGCCTGGAAGATCTAACTTTCTTGTTGGGCCGCCTTGCGACTGCGGCCCAGAGCAGGGACTTCAGATAGTAGACAGTGCAAGCATGAGAATTCCGATCGATAGGGTCTGCGATGCACCAAATTGGACATTCAATATTACGAAATTGTTCCATGCCGTGGCGCAAAGGCGTTTGTGGCGATCGGCATCGCAGAGTCACCGGACCTTGCGCAGTGGTGCCCTTTCTCGACCTGCATTCCAGCCGTTTCGGTTGAGTCGAACGTTTTCATTGACGGCGATTGAAATCTCGATTCATTCGATCGCTTGCCAAATATTAGACGGTCAAAATGTCTGGAAAGTCGGAAAAATGGAATCCTCCCAATGGGAGGGGTCAATTTTTATGATAAAAACGCCACCTCTAATTATCAGGGCGCTCAAAGCAATGGCCAAGAAGACATTCCTCGAGATTCAGAAGCAGATCGAACAACTGCAAAAAGAAGCCGATCATCTGCGCAAGCAGGAGGCCGACGAGGTGCTGGCGCGGATCAAAGAGGCGATTGCCGTCTACGGATTCACTGCCGCAGAACTGGGTGTTGGCACTGGTGCTGGCGTAGGGCGTGGTCGTGCGCGCAAGGTCACCGCAGTAAAGCCTGGCCGCAAGCAAGGCGGGAAGTCTGGTGCGTCTGCACCGAAATATCGGGACCAGAATGGCAATGTGTGGAGTGGTCGCGGTCCGCGGCCGGCATGGTTCAAGGCCGCGCTTGAGGCGGGCAAGTCGGCCGAAGAGTTCCTGGTCAAGTGACTCGGAAGGTGGCGCGCCGGACTCGGAGCGCCGCCCGCCTGCCAGCCGCAGTTCCTGATTCCTTCTCGTTTGCCCTGGGTGGTCAACGCGCAAACACGGAGCTGGAAAGGCCATCTGCGTGAATCGACCGACACGCAACTTTTTCAACGGTTGCTGCGTGGAACTCGTGAGACGCGGCGCGGCGATCACCAAAGATCATGCCGTCCTGGGTCTTCATGGAGGTCCATGATCGGATGCCAACGATCCACCACGACCGGGGCGCCGCATCTCAAGGAATGACGATTGCGGTCTCTGTTTTCACACGATCGAGCGCAACCAGTGAGCGGAAGCTCTTGACTGCCTCGTTCTCTGCGAACAAGCGCCTCGTCAGGCCTTCGTAGCTGCGCATGTTGGGTGCGACGATGATGAGCACGCAGCTGATGCCCCCTGTCACGTAGAAGCACTGCTGCACTTCTGGCGTGTCGCGAAAGAGCGCTTTCGCGCGATCAACCGTTGCGGCGCGCTCGTCAACAAGCTGCACTTCCACGATAGACGTGATGGTGACCGAAACTGCCTCTGGATTGACGATCGCCACATTTCCGACGATGACGCCCTCGGCTTCCATCGCCGCGATCCGGCGCTGCACCGCTGCAGCCGACAGGTTGACCTCGTCGGCGATGACCCGCTGGGGTGTCTTGTTGTTGCACTGGAGGATTCGCAGGATGGCTCGATCCTGACGGTCGAGGACGAAGTCGGCGTTCGGGATCCTGCTCATGGCGAGTGAATGTTGCGTTTGGGGTGCGTTTTTCAGGCGAATTAATCAGTGTACCGAAGATAAAGTGCGGGGATGACTTCGACTTCTCCAGCACAGACCGTTCCCGAGGCGCCGACCAACAAGGCGTTGGGGGTCGCCTGTGGTGCTGGCGCCGGTGCGCTATGGGGCTTGGTTTTCTTGGCGCCCGAGTTGGTCCGAGACTTCAGCCCTCTCCAGTTGAGCATCGGTCGCTATCTTTGCTATGGCGCTCTTGCTGTGCTTTTGCTCGCGCCGCGCTGGCATGCTCTGGTGTGCCGTCTGTCGCGCTCGCATTGGATGAGCCTGGCTTGGCTCGCGCTGGCCGGCAATATCGTCTACTACATCCTCCTTGCCAGTGCAGTCCAGATGGGGGGCATTGCGATGACCTCCCTGGTCATCGGCTTCTTGCCGGTGGCCGTGACGGTCATAGGCAGTCGTGACGACGGTGCCGTGCCGTTCAAGGCGCTCATTCCCTCTCTGATGCTGAGTGCGGGGGGCGCTGTCTTCATCGGTTGGGAGGCGTTGGCCAGGCCAAGCGCCGGGAGCGCGGTGACCCAGTTGCTCGGCCTCGCATGCGCTGTCGGTGCGCTCGTCTCCTGGACGGCATTTGCTGTTGGCAATGCGCGCAGCCTGAAGCGACTGCAGGGCATATCCGGGCATGACTGGAACCTGTTGACTGGTGTTGTTACAGGCGCCCAAAGCCTGCTCCTTCTTCCGTTGGCCATGCTGCTGCAGTCTGCGCATCACGACGCGAATCAATGGGCCCGCTTTGCAATGGTGTCGCTGGGGGTGGCGCTGATCGCCTCCATCGCCGGCAATGCGCTGTGGAATCGAATGAGTCGCCTGCTCCCACTGACGCTCGTGGGCCAGATGATCCTCTTCGAAACCGTCTTCGCGCTCATTTACGGCCTCGTGTGGGAGCACAGACTACCGACAGCGCTCGAAGCGTTGGCACTGGTCTTCGTGATCTCGAGCGTACTGGCCTGTCTTGCTGCACATCGCACCGTGCCCGCGGCCGAGCACCACGCGTGAGCGTCGAAGATACTGCTCTGGGCAAAGCGTGCAACTGCCGCTGCTCGCTCGAGCGTTAACTTGCGCTGGCGGTAGTCGCTCAGGACATCGAACACTTCGGCGCTGCAAGCAGCAGCGATCACGTGGGCAAGACATGAGCTTGGGTCGCCGTGCCTGTGTCGATCGCGGTGCCATCGGTCAGACAGTGCTGGGCACGCGCTGGCTTGCAGTTGAGCCTCCGCCTCTGCGGGCTCGCGCATCGCACAGAGAGGGCCTCACTTCGGAGTTTCGACCTGCGGTTGGATGCTGCGAGGTAAAGTCGAAGCTTTGTTGGCGTGGGGGGTGTAAGCGTCACAGATGCCTTGCCCAAAGGGCACCTTTCCTGTGGTGAATCTTCCGATGCAGCCAAGAGCTACTGACTGGCCAGCAGTCACATGGATGTAGTGGGCTGAGGGGGAACGAGCAAGGCGATGAGATTCTCCAGCGCCTTGCCGGAAGCATCGATGTCGAGTGCGGACTCCCGCACCGCTCGAAGAAGAAGACCGTCGAGAAAGCCCTGAAGCGTAAGGACCGAAATCGCAAGCTCCTCCTCATTCAGCGGCTTGCCAGACTTCTGAGCAAGGTCGGACAACCAGGCCGTCAGCGACGTATTGGCTTGCGTGTCCACCTCGGTGATTTGGCGCGCGATGGCCTCGTTGCGTGTGCCCTCGGCGCTCAGCTCGAGAATCAGCGTTGCACTCAAAACTTCTGGATCGCCTGCCCGCCAGCGGCGCAAGTATTCGCAGAATCGGGCGGCGAATACTTTCGGCGCCAAGCCGACCAAGCTCACTGCGCTGTTGGAACTGATCTCGTGCTGCGCAAGCTCCACCACGATTTCTTCCCGGCTCGAGAAATAGCGGTAGATCAGTCCCGGGCTCATTTGTGCCGATTCACTGATTCGCGCGATCGTGCCTGCATGAAGTCCATCCTCGACAAAGCATTCCTTTGCAGCCTTCAGAATTCGCTGCCGCTGGGACTCTGCCCGCTCCCCGCTCTTGAGAGATGGCTTCCTGGTCTTGGGATTCACGTCGTTCTTGCCCCGTGGTGATCTGATGATGCGTCAAATGATGCATCACAGGAAGTAAGTGTAAACGTTCACTTGCCCGTCAAGGCCGCGGTGCGGCGCAGGATGACCGGGCGACAAACGGAAGCGCTGCCGTGCAATTTCGCGCGTCCCTCCTGAGTGAGGTGTTCATTCACTCTTTGTGAGCTCAACTAGACCGGGTGGTCATGGGGCACGCAGAACGCGAAGGTCGGGCGGGGCCTGTCTACCAGACCCGGGGCAGTCTAAAAAGCTTAGGCCGGTGTCCACGAAATCGGCAGCAGCCCATCCCACTGTGTGGCCTGCAACACACCAGCCCAACTCAGATACGAACGGAATACATACCTATCTCAAGGAAAGGTGCTCTGTCATATAGTCTATGAAGACTCTCAACTTGGGCGAGAGATGTTTGCTCGAAGGCCACAGCACGCGCAAGGTAGTGACGTCGCAATTGAATTCTTCGAGCACTGGGACTAGCGTACAAGTGTCTAATTGACGACGAATGGCGATATCGGGCATGCACGCGATTCCGAGCCCAGATTCTGCGAAGCAGAGCAACGGTTCAAGGGTATTTGTGACCATCGAGTTCGATAGTTCCAGAAAAACCTTTTCACCTTTCTTGCTGAGGGGCCACGCATCTATCTTGCCGCTGCTGGGGTAGCGATAGAGGAGGCAACGGTGTTGCAGCAAATCCTCTGGATTCTGCGGTACACCGTGCGCCTCTAAGTAAGTAGGTGAGCCCACCATGGTTCGACGATAAGTGCCGAGCTTGCGTGCAGTCAGACGCGAATCCTTGGGCTCCCCGGTGCGAATGACGGCATCGAATCCCTCCTCGATCACGTCCACCAAACGGTCAGTGCAGTCTATATCCAGCTCGATGTCAGGATGCTGGCGATTGAACTGCGCGAAGTGCGGCATGAACAACAAACCAACCGAGGGGAGGCTAACACGCAGTTTGCCACGTGGCGAACTTTGGGACAGGGCCAGCTCATCCTGGGCCTGCTCCAACTCACACAGAATGCGCCGGCAACGCTCCAGAAAATTGAAGCCTTCGGGAGTCAGTATGACGGTGCGGGTAGAGCGATGAAATAGCCGTGTACCCAGCCGATCTTCCAGTCGTGCGATGGCCTTGCTCACTGCGGACGCTGAAATACCCAATTGTTGCCCCACCGCGGTGAAGCTGCGGGATTCGCCCACCCGCACGAATATATCTAAAGAACCAAGGCTTTCCATGTGACCTCACCATTAATGACTTGTGCGTCATAAGTGTTGTTCACTGTAGCCTATCTTTTCTTAGTGGACGAGGATGCACTATTGCGACGTCGTGCTCCGTCGCGAGCTGCAACTCACTGAACTAAGGAATCTGTTTGATGAACCACACCACCTCGTCCGTTTCGCGCCCGAACGCGGAACGATTGCCCCTCGGAGGATTACTTGCATTGGCCATGGCAGCATTCATTTCTTTGCTTACCGAGATCATGCCCGCTGGCCTTCTGTCTTCCATTGCCGAAGGCCTGAACGTCTCTGAAAGCCTAGCCGGGCAGTTCATCACCGCCTACGCTGTGGGCGCCCTTGTTGCTGCAATTCCAGTAACCACGCTGACGCAAGGCATGCGTCGTCGCCCGCTGCTGCTGTTCGCGATCTTCGGATTTGCGGCGGTGAATCTAATCACCGCGCTTTCCAGTGACTACACTGTGTCGCTGGTAGCGCGATTTTTTGCGGGCGTGTTCGGCGGCATCGTCTGGTCACTGCTGGCTGGCTACGCCGTTCGGATGTCGCCGTCCCATTTGAGCGGGCGCGCCATTGCGATCTCCGGCGCGGGCGCGACGATCGCGCTGGTGCTAGGCGTGCCTCTCGGCGCGCTGCTGGGGCGCCACATTGGATGGCAAAGTGCTTTTGGTCTGATGACCGTACTGGCGCTGTTGCTCATCGTCTGGGTACTTGTGGTCGTGCCGGATTTCGCTGGCCAAAGCCGCGATCAGCGCCAGTCCCTTGCGCGCGTCTTCCTCAGAACTGGGATCCGTGCGGTGTTGTTCGTGGTGCTCACCTTCGTCGTGGCCCACAACGTTCTTTACATCTACGTTGAGCCGTTCCTGGAACCATCCGGCCTGGCCGCAAACGTGGACGTTGTCCTGTTCACCTTTGGCCTGGGCTCCATCATTGGGCTATGGTTGGTCGGTGCGCTGGTTGATCGCCGGCTCCAGTTCCTCGCCGTGGCAAGCATTCTCGTATTTGCCATTGCCTCACTGCTGCTCGGGATCTGGGGCACTGTTCCTCAAATGGTGTATCCCTCCGTGGCCATTTGGGGACTAGCGGTCGGCGGGTTTGCCACCATCACGCAGACGGCGCTATCTCGGTTTGCGGGCGAGTCGGTGGATGTCGCCCAGTCCATGTACACGACGGGATGGAACACGGCTGTCGCAGTTGGTGGCGTGGTCGGGGGCATCTTGCTTGACCGCACGGGTTCTGCATCTCTCGCCTGGGTCGCTATCGGCATCCTCGCAGCTTCCTTGCTCGGCACGGTCTTTTTCATGAATAGAGCATTGGCTCGCCAGTGTTGACGTCCGATGCGCGCGAATGCGGTCAAAGGGGCAACGACGTCGCCCGCTTCGTGAATCCGGCGGCGATCACGCCGGTGGGCGCACCGATCGGCGGCACCAGCATTGAGCTGGCCGCGGGCTTCACGCTGGCGGTGAGCCAGCGCACGAGCCTGTATGGCGAACTGGGCAAGCAGTGGGCCTCGGGGGAGCGTGGCACGCGTGGGCAGCTCGATCAATGCGGGAGTGGGCGTGCGCGTGAAGTGGTGACGAAGCTTTGGGCTGGGCAAGCGCTTGGCCCGATGTCTTCGACCTGCTACGGCCAGGTTCCGGCGCGAGCGCCGCTTAGAGCGCAGACATCACGCAGAGATGGTCGCGCTAACCTGGGGACCAACTCGGCTGGCTCCATGCTGCGGTTCGTGGCGCACGTTGATTTACGCCGCCGCCGCGTCGCCGGATGTCGCACGCGGGGCCTTCTTGTTGATGTCGGGTTGGCAGCACGGTAGCGCTAGGCCATACAAGAGGATCTCCCTGGGTACAGACGAAGAACTCTGGCTCGCGCGCTCCATAGCGTCGCAGGTGCAGGCCCGCCAGCCCCATTTCGGCGGCGCAGTGCAACCTATCACATGCGGACCACTGGCTCGTACACGAGAGGAGCGACAACATCGCGCTGTCTGGGCATGTGTGAAGAGCACAAGGCGGGCGGCGCGCTAGGATCGGCCTCATCCGGGAAGCTGGGATGCTTCCGTATCAGCCTGAGGGCCCCATGAGTTCCGAACCCGTCGCCCGGCCGCGCAGCGGCCCCCGCAATCCCGTGCGAAAGCACGCCCAGGAGCGTTTCGACGCGTTGCTCGACGCGACGGAGCAGTTGCTGGCTGACAATCAGAACGAAGAGATCAGCCTGGCGCAGATTGCCGACATCGCTGGCGTGCCGCTGGCCTCGGTGTATCACTTCTTCCCCAACCGAAACGCGGCCTTCGTCGCCTTGGCCCAGCGCTTCCATGCCGAGCTGTGGCGCCTGGCCGCGCAGCCGCATGACCCGATGCCAGAGACCTGGCAGGAGATGGTGGAGCGCAACCAGCGGCGCTCGTCCTCCTACTTGAACGCACACCCGGCGGCCTTGCGCCTGTTCATGGGAGCGGGCGTGAGCGTGCAGGTACGCAACCTCGACATGCACGGCAACACGGTGCTCACGCGCATGCGGGTGGACCAGTTCGTGCGCTACTTCGAGACGCCCCGCATCCCTGATTTCGAGAAACGCCTGGCCGTTGCGCTTGCGATTTCCGATGGCGTCTGGGCGCTGTCGTACAGCGCCCACGGGCGCATCACCGACGAGTACATCACTGAGTCGGTGCGTGCGGCCGTTGTCTACCTGCGTTGTTTCATGCCCGAGGTGTTGGAGCCTCGACGTTGAGGCGCCGGGGCCCCGGGGCCTCGGTTCGGGCATGCGGGTTTTCCGCGTTCTTATTCGAATAATCTTTTAATAGTATTCGTCTTGGCATTGTCCTTGCGTCAGTGCCGGTTCTGCTCGCGTGTCGTTCATGCATGAGCGAATTAGGTGCACTTTTCCGCTGCGGTGCACCATACTGACGTGAGCCTCCTGAGCCCCAAATTTTTGTTGAAGTCGAATTTTCTATCAATTACTATCGACTAGGACGGCACACCAAGCGGCGTGTCGCAGCGAAGACATCGACATCAACCCCATCAAAGGACGGCTTTCATGTGGACGAATACCCAGGACAAGGCGCTTCAAGCGCGTGCGCAGCGCGTCATGCCAGGCGGCATGTACGGCCATGAATCCACGCGGCTGCTGCCGGCGGACTTTCCCCAGTTCTTCCAGCGCGCGCAAGGCACGCGGCTCTGGGACGTGGACGGCAACGAGTACATCGACTACATGTGTGCCTTCGGCCCCAACCTGTTGGGCTACGGTCACGAGGCGGTCGAGGCAGCCGCACGTGCGCAGGCGCAGCGCGGCGACACGATGACCGGCCCAAGTGACGCGATGGTGCGACTGGCCGAGCTGTTCGTCGACACAGTGAGCCATGCGGACTGGGCGATGTTCTGCAAGAACGGCACCGACGCTACGGCCATGGCGCTGGTGTGCGCGCGGGCTCATCGCCAGCGCCGCAAGGTGCTTCTGGCTCAAGGCGCCTACCACGGCGCGGCGCCGTGGTGCATGCCGCAGGCCGCGGGAAGCACGCCCGAAGATCGCGCGCACATCATCCCGTTCCGCTACAACGATCTGGACAGCCTGGCGGCGGCTGTCGAACTCGCCGGCGACGATCTTGCAGGCATCTTCGCCACGCCATTTCGCCACGAAGCCTTCAGCGACCAATACCTGCCGGGCGCTGACTATGCGCGTGCCGTGCGGCGGGTGTGCGACGAACGCGATGCGCTGCTGGTTGTGGACGACGTGCGCGCGGGCTTTCGCATGGCGCGTGACTGCAGTTGGTCCGCGCTCGGCGTGCAGCCTGACCTAAGCACATGGGGTAAATGCATCGCCAACGGCCATCCGATCTCGGCCATGCTGGGTTCGGAGAAAGCGCGCGACGCGGCCAAAAGCATCTACGTGACAGGCTCCTTCTGGTTCTCTGCCGTTCCAATGGAAGCGGCTATTGCCACACTGCAACTGGTCCGCGACACCGACTACCTCGAACGCATCATGCACACGGGTCAGCTGCTGCGTGATGGGCTGCAAGCGCAAGCTGCCAGCCACGGTTTCGCGTTGCGTCAGACCGGCCCCGTGCAGATGCCCCAGATCTTTTTCGAGGACGACGCCGACATGCGCGTTGGCTATGCATGGACCGCGGCTGCCGTACGCCGCGGGGTTTATCTGCATCCATACCACAACATGTTCATCAATGCGGCGCTCACGCCCGAGGACGTAGCCCGCACGCTCGAGCGTACCGACGACGCCTTTGCCGAGTTGCGCCACAGCCGTGCCGCGCTGCCGCCGCAAAACGATCCGCGCGTGATGGAGCGCCTGCGTCGCGCCGCGCTCGCAACCGAGCCCGCCTGAGGCCCGCTTTCCCCAAAGACCTTCGACCCATCCCTCATCGCTCCTGGAGATTCGCATGAAACGCAGAGATGTCCTCAAGGCCGGCGCCGCCGGTGCATTGATGCCGGGCTTCGCCATCGGCCAACAGGCCAAGGTGATCAAGTTCGTCCCGCAGGCAGACCTCGCGCTGCTCGACCCGGTGCAGACCACGGGCTTGGTCACGCGCAATCACGCGATGATGGTGTTCGACACGCTCTACGGCATGGACAACCAGTTCCAGCCGCAGCCGCAGATGGTTGCCGGGCATCAGGTCGGCGATGACGGCAAGACCTGGACGCTCACGCTGCGCGATAAGCTCGCGTTCCATGACGGCACTCCAGTGCTCGCGCGCGATGCGGTTGCCAGCATCGAGCGCTGGGCCAAGGTCGACGTGCTGGGGCAGCTGATGCGCGCGCAACTCGACGAGCTCAGCGCGCCGAGCGACAAGACCCTGCGTTTTCGCTTCAAGAAGCCGTTTCCCTTGCTACCGCTCGCACTGAGCAAGACCAGCGGCATGTGTCCGATCATGCCGGCGCGTTTGGCCGCCACCGAGCCGTCAGTGCAGGTGACGGAGATGGTGGGCAGCGGGCCCTTTCGCTTCGTGCCCGGCGAACGGGTGCCGGGGTCGCGCGTGGTGTATCAGAAGTTCGCGGGCTACGTCCCTCGTGAGGGGGCACCAGCCTTCACCTCGGGCGCCAAGATCGCCTATGTCGATCGCGTGGAGTGGCACACCATCCCCGACGCCGCCACGGCCGCTGCAGCGTTGCAGTCCGGAGAGGTGGATTGGTGGGAGCAGCCCATCCCGGACCTGATCCCGGTGTTGCGTGGCCACAAGGACATCAACGTGCAGGTCCACGACAAGGCCGGCTCGATGGCGATGATTCGCTTCAATCAGCTCAACGCGCCCTTCGACAAACCCGCGGTACGCCGCGCGCTGCTTGCGGGCATCACGCAGTCGGACTACATGATGGCCGCGATGGGCGAGGACAAGCTGCGCTGGCGCGACAACGTGGGCTTCTTCCTGCCGGGCACGCCCTACGCCAACGACGGTGGCATGGCATCTCTCACGAGCGCGAGGAGCCTCGAAAAGGTCAAGAAGGACCTTGCCGCAGCAGGTTACAAGGGCGAGAAAGTGGTGATGCTGGTGCCGACCGACTTCGCGGTGCTCAACGCGATGAGCGAAGTGGCAGGTGATTACTTCAAGCGCGTGGGCATCAACCTCGACTACCAGTCGCTCGACTGGGGCACGGTGCTGCAGCGCCTGGCCTCCAAGCAGCCGATCGACAAGGGCGGCTGGAGCCTGTTTTGTAACTTCGTGCCGGGCATCATCACTACCAGCCCGCCGTTGCACACCTACATGCGCGGCGTCGGGGCCAAGGGCACATTCGGCTGGCCCGAAAGCGCCAAGCACGAGGCGCTGCTCGATGCTTTCTTCGGCGCCGCCGCACTCCCGGAGCAGCAGCGCTTGGCCCGCGAGATGCAGCTACAGGCCTTCCAGGATGTGCCCTACATCCCGACGGGACTGATGCTGCAGCCGGCCGCATACCGCAAGAGCCTGGGCGGCATGCTTGACGGCTCGCCGCTGTTCCACAACATCAAGAAGGCCTGATCCGCGGCGATCGCGATCCTCCTTCGCCATCACGAAAGTGGCCCGTCCATGCTCACCACAGACGCATCCCAGGCGCGTTACCTCATCGATCCCACGCGGCTCGACCTGGCACGCGAGTTCCGTCGCATGCCGCGCGGGCATTACAGCCTGGAGCTGCAGCAGGTGCTCTACCGGATGCGCTGGTCCGGGGTGGGGCAGCGACACGTGCTGCTCATGTTGGAGCCGGGTCGACGCTGGATGCTGGCGCAACTGCCGGCGCGGCGCGGCGAGCCGCTGAAGACCTTCCCTGAACAGGTGTTCACGAGCATCGCGGATGCGGAGTGGACGGTGTTTTGCCTGCGCTGGGAATTGCTCACCGGCGAATCGATCTCGAACCTGAACCTCGACTGAGGCCCCCATGCTGAATACCGTTGCCGTCATCGGATATGCCGCGCCGATCGAAGTCGCCCGCGGCTCGACCGTCGAATTCAAGCTCAGCAGCGCCACGCTCACCTCGGCGCGCGCGCAAATTGTGAAGATCCGCTGCGGCGATCCCGATCCATCGGGACCCGGCGTTCAGCTGATTGCAATGCCTTCGCCGCTAGACGGTGAGGTCGCGCTCACCCATCAACCAATTCATGCCGGCTCCTGTGGATTGGTCGACGATGCACCGGTGCTGCGCGCACTGGGCTCTTTCAGCATCGGCTGCTGGGTCTGGCCGACCTTGCTCGATGCTGGCGCGCAGACCGTGGTGGCGCGTTGGCGCGAGGACACGCAGGAGGGCTGGCGCCTGGGCCTCGATGCGCAGGGCCGCGCGAGCTTCGCCGTCGCAGTCGCGGGCCACACTTGCTCGGCGACCGCTTCTCGCGCGCTGCTTGAACGGGAGTGGGCGTTCATCGGAGCAAGCTATGACGCGACCAGCGGTCAGTTGGCGGTGTTTCAGCACAGTCTCGATGTTCTTGGTGGGCGAGATCGCAGTGCCTCGGACAAAGGCTCGGCGCCGCGCCACGCCGCCTGGCCCGCTGGCTTGCCGCTGAGCTTTGCGGCGCACCTGTGCGATGACGGCACGCAGCATCTGGCGGCAGCGCATTTCAATGGAAAGATCGACCGTCCACGCCTGCATGCCGGCGTGCATTCTCTCGAGGCCCTGCGCGCCAGCGCCGCCGCGCTGCGGCCCGCGCGCGGTGACGCCGACCTCGTCGCGGCCTGGGACTTCTCGGAGGGCATCGGCAGCGACCGCATCGTAGACCGTGGTCCTCACGGCTTGCATGGCGTGCTGCGCAACGCGCCCACGCGCGCCGTGACCGGCGCCAATTGGAGCGCACGCACACCGCACTGGACCGAGGCGACCGAGGAGTACGGGGCCATCCATTTCCACAACGACGACATCGACGATTGCCGTTGGAATACCAATCTGTCCCTGGACATTCCGACGGACTGGCCCAGCGGCTTCTACTCCCTGCGGCTGCGTGCCACAGACACCGACGGCCAGCCCGCCGAGAGTCACGTGCCATTCTTCGTCGGCGCGCAGCCCGGCCAGGCGCGCGCGCGCCTGGCCTTCGTGGCTTCGACTGCCACCTTCCTCGCCTACTCGAACAGCGCGATTCGCCTCGACCTGCAGCCCACCGAAGCGATGCTCGAACAATTGCTTGTACTGGGCCCCGACGACGCCTACCTGCAGGAGCACCGCGAGCTCGGACTGTCGACCTACGACACACATTCCGACGGCAGCGGTTGGTGCTATGCCAGCGCCGCGCGGCCGATCCTGAACATGCGCCCCCATGGCGGTGGCTACTACCAGATGGACACCCGCGTGATCGACTGGCTCGACAGTACGGGCATTTCTTACGACGTCATCACCGACTCGGACATTCACCGTCACGGTGCGCAGTTGCTTGCGGGCTATGGCTGCGTCCTCACCGGCTGCCATCCGGAGTACTACACACAGCAGATGCTCGATGCTTTCGAGACTTATCAGGCCGGCGGCGGTCGGCACGTCTATCTCGGCGGGAACGGCTTCTACTGGCGCACGGCCTTCCATCCGACGAAGCCCGGTCGCATCGAGATCCGCCGCGGGCTCACTGGAACGCGCACCTGGGAGGGCGAGCCTGGCGAGAACGGTCTGTCGAGCACCGGCGAACCCAGCGGCCTGTGGCGCAGCAACGGACGTCCGCCGCAGCGCCTGGTGGGCGTGGGTTTCGATGCCCAGGTGTTCGACCGCGGCTGCGCCTACAGGAGGCTACCTGACAGCCTCGATCCGCGCGTTGCCTTCATCTTCGAGGGCGTGGGCGAGCAGGAGGTCATCGGCGACTTCGGCCTGCGCGGTGGCGCCGGCGGCCATGAGATTGATCGCGTCGACACGCGCCTGGGCTCGCCACCGCACCTTCTGCGCGTGGCCACGGCCGACGACTTCGGCTCGGGTGGGCTTGCCACGCCCGAGGAGTTCGGCGTGAGCCACCGCGGTCTAGGTGGCGATCAGAACAACCAGATCCGTGCCGATATGACTTTCTTCCCGACCGCGCGCGGCGGTGCTGTATTCACCACCGGGTCCATTGCCTGGGGCATGGCACTTGCGCACCGGGGGTACGACAACAACGTGAGCCGCATCACCGCCAACGTGCTGCGTCGGTTCATCGACCCGGCACCGTTCACGGGCTTCGGCGCCAGCGACGAGGAGGCGTACTGATGTTTGCGTCCATGCACGGCCGCACGGCCATCGTCACCGGAGCAAGCAGAGGCATCGGCCGCGGTATCGCGGCTCGTTTTGCCGCGGCTGGCATGCAGGTGCTCGTGGTGGCACGGCGGCTGGAAGACGCGCAGCGCACCGCGCAGGAGATCGGTGGCACGGCCTCGGGCTTTGCCGCCGACATCACCGACCCCAAGGCCACACGCGCCATGGCCGCGGAAGCTCTCGCGCGCTACGGTGCCATTGACGTGCTGTGCGCCAACGCCGGCATCTTTCCGCGCGCTCGCATCGACGAGATGACGGCGGACGGCTTCGACGCGATGACCAGCGTCAATCTCAAGGGCACCTTTCTATCGGTGCAGGCGTGCCTCGACGCGATGAAGGCGCGGCACGATGGCCGCATCGTCATCGTCGGCTCGATCACCGGCACGACCGGCGGCTATCCAGGCTATGCGCACTACGCAGCCAGCAAGGCTGGCCAACTCGGCTTCATGCGTTGTGCTGCGATCGAGCTCGCGCCCTGGGGAATCACGGTAAATGCGGTTCTGCCCGGCAATGTTCGCACTGAGGAGCAACCTGCGCACAAGAGTGAATATCAGCGCAAGAAGCTCGTGATGAGCCCGCTTGGCCGCCTCGCGGGGGTGGAGGACATCGCCAACGGCGCGCTGTTCCTGGCGAGCCGTGAGGCAGGCGCGATCACCGGGCAGACGCTGATCGTCGACGCAGGGCAGTCGCTGCCCGAGTCGCCTTCGGCGGTCGAAGAAGCTATGGCCGCGGCCGCGAGAGACTGAGCGCCATGTTCGCTTACATCCTTCGCCGCGCAGGAACCACGCTGCCCGTGATGGCCATGGTTGCTTTCTTCATCTTCAGTCTGCTGTACCTGGCACCGGGCGACCCGGCCGCCATGATCGCGGGTGACCAGGCCACTCCCGAGGACCTCGCGCGAATTCGGGAGAGCCTCGGCCTGTCGCGTCCCTTCCTTGCGCAGTTCGCCGACTGGTCGTGGCGCGTGCTGCACTTTGATCTCGGCAAGTCGATCTTCACCGGCACGCCGGTGACCGCGCTGATCGGCCAGCGCATGGAGGCCACCGTCTCGTTGCTCGTGATGACGCTGGTCACTGCCGTGCTGATCGCGGTCCCGTTGGGCGTGATCGCCGCCTGGAAGGCAGGCAGCCTGTTCGATCGAGCCATCATGGCTTTCGCCGTATTCGGCTTCTCGGTCCCCGTGTTCGCCGTCGGCTACGTGCTGGCCTGGGTGTTCGCGCTGCAGATGCAGTGGCTGCCGGTGCAGGGCTACGTGCCGCTATCAGAAGGTGCATGGCCCTGGCTGCAGCGGCTGTTGCTGCCGGCCTTGACGATGAGCTTCGGCTATGTCGCACTGATCGCACGCATCACCAGAACCACCATGCTGGAGGTACTGCAGCAAGACTACGTGCGTACCGCGCGGGCCAAGGGACTCGCGAGCCGTGGCGTACTGTTCGTGCATGCGCTGAAAAATGCCTCGGTGCCGATTGTCACCGTTATCGGGCTGGGCATTGCCATGTTGATCGGCGGTGCGGTGGTTACCGAAAGCGTCTTCGCCATTCCGGGCATTGGTCGGCTCACGGTGGACGCCATCCTGCGACGCGACTACCCCGTCATCCAGGGGGTGGTACTGATGTTCAGCTTTGTCTACATGCTGATCAACCTCTTGATCGACGTCTCGTACACCTTGCTAGATCCGAGGATCAGGTATTGAACTCCTTTCACATTCCCATGGAAGTGCGCACGATGCCCGTGCCTGCGTCCGAGGCTGCTACGCAGCCCGAACTGCTGCCGCCGGTAAAGGTGCGTCGCGGCTGGATTGGCTTCGTCCGCCGCCATCCCACGATCGCCATCGGCGGGGGCCTGCTGTTGGTCCTGGTGCTGATCGGACTCTTTGCCCCCTGGCTCGGCACTGTGGACCCGAGCGCGATCGCGCCGGCGCGGCGCACGCGTGCACCGTCTGCCGAATTTTGGTTCGGCACCGACATGCTCGGTCGCGACGTCTACTCGCGTGTGCTTCTGGGTACACGGGTTTCGCTTGTCGTGGGGTTTTCGGTGGCCTGCATTGCCACCGCGATCGGGCTCGCGATCGGTCTGCTGTCGGGTTTCGTGCGCTGGGCGGACGGGCCGGTCATGCGCGCAATGGACGCGCTCATGTCGATTCCCCCGATTCTTTTGGCCATCGCGCTGATGGCGCTCACGCGTGGCAGCATCGGCAATGTGATCATCGCCATCACCATCGCGGAAATCCCGCGCGTGGCGCGGCTGGTGCGCGGCGTGGTGCTCTCACTGCGCGAGCAGGCTTACGTGGACGCGGCCATCACTACAGGTACGCCTACGCTGCGAATCATCCGGCGCCACATTCTGCCCAACACGATCGCGCCAATGATGGTGCAGGCCACCTACATCTGCGCCAGCGCGATGATCATCGAGGCCATGTTGTCGTTCATCGGGGCAGGCATTCCACCCTCGACGCCCTCGTGGGGCAACATCATGGCCGAGGGCAGGGCACTGTGGCAGGTGAAGCCTTACATCGTCTTCATCCCGGCCGTGTTCCTGTCGGCCACGGTGCTGGCCATCAATTTGCTGGGCGACGGGTTGCGCGATGCGCTGGACCCGCGCGTGGCCAAGGGGATCTGAGATGGCACTGCTTGAAGTCGAGAACCTGCGCGTGCACTTTCGTACGCCCGACGGCATCAACCGCGCCGTCGATGGTCTGTCGTTTCACGTGAACGAAGGCGAGACGCTGGCGATCGTGGGCGAGTCGGGATGCGGCAAGTCCGTCACCTCGATGTCATTGCTGCGCCTGTTGCCCGAGCCGCCAGCCAAGATCGCGGGGCGCATCCGTTTCCAGCAGCGCGACCTGTTGGCGCTCGACGACGCCGCGCTGCGCGCGGTGCGCGGCAACGAGATCTCCATGATTTTCCAGGAGCCGATGACGAGCCTGAACCCGGTGCTGACGGTGGGCTTCCAGATCGCCGAGACGCTGCGCCTGCATCAGAAGCTCGACAAGCGCGCGGCCGCCAGACGTGCCGTCGAGATGCTGCAGCTGGTGGGAATTCCGGCCCCCGAGCGCCGTCTGCACGAGTATCCGCACCAGTTGTCAGGCGGGATGCGGCAGCGCGTGATGATCGCGATGGCGCTCGCCTGCAATCCGAAGCTGCTGATTGCCGATGAGCCGACAACCGCACTGGACGTCACCATTCAGGCGCAGATCCTGGATCTGATGGCCGAGCTCAAGCATCGTACCGGCGCGGCCATCGTGCTGATCACGCACGATCTCGGTGTGGTCGCCGACGTGGCCGAGCGCGTGATGGTGATGTATGCCGGTCGCAAGGTCGAGGAGGCGCCGGTCGCGGAGTTGCTCGCGCGCCCACGGCATCCCTACACGCGCGGCCTGCTCGCGGCGATTCCGCGGCCTGGAGCGTCGCAGCATGGCCAGCGTTCGCGGCTGGCCGAGATTCCGGGCATGGTTCCGAGTCTGAAGCAGCGCATCGACGGCTGCCTGTTTGCTGGCCGCTGTGCCCAGGCGACCGAGCTGTGCCATCGGGCGATGCCCGCGCTCGAAGCCAAGTCCAGCGGCCATTTCGCGGCCTGCCATCACGCGCCCGCCGAGACGAATCCCATGGAGCTTGTCGCATGAGCCATCTGCTCGAAGTCAAGGACTTGAAGAAGCACTTTCCGCTCAAGCGCAGCTGGCTTGGTCAGGCGACGGGGAAGGTGCATGCGGTGGATGGCGTCTCGTTCCATGTGGAGCGTGGCGAGACCCTGTCGCTGGTGGGTGAGTCGGGATGCGGAAAATCGACCGTCGGTCGATCGGTGCTGCGCCTGTTCGACCTCACCGCAGGCGAAGTGCGACTGGACGGACAGCGCATCGACAACCTGTCCGCACGGCAATTGCGGCCGATGCGGCAGAAGTTGCAAGTTGTGTTCCAAGACCCGTTCGCCAGCCTCAACCCGCGCATGACCGTCGCGCAGGTGCTGGCCGAGCCCATCGAAAACTTCGAGCCTCATCTGTCTGAGCAAGCGCAACGCGCCCGCGTGGAGCGATTGCTGGACCTCGTGCGGCTGCCGCGCGATGCCGCGCGCCGCTATCCTCATGAGTTCTCGGGCGGCCAGCGCCAGCGAATCTGCATCGCGCGCGCATTGGCTTCGAATCCCCAGCTCATGATCTGCGATGAAGCGGTCTCGGCGCTCGATGTGTCAGTGAAGGCGCAGATCGTCAACCTGCTGCAGGACTTGCAGGCCGAGCTCGGCTTGGCGCTGCTGTTCATCAGCCACGACCTGGGTATCGTCGAACACATGACGCACCGCGTGGCAGTGATGTACCTCGGCCGTATCGTTGAGCAAGGCACTGCGCGCGATCTGTTCGCCGCGCCTCGCCATCCTTACACACAGGCATTGCTGTCGGCTGCGCCTGGTCAAGCCAAGGGCCATCGGCGCATCGTGCTCAAGGGTGACGTGCCGAGCCCGGTGAACCCGCCTGCTGGCTGCCATTTCCATACCCGCTGCCGTCATGCATTCGACCGCTGTCGCAGCGAGGCGCCAGTGCTGGAGGACAAGGGTCATGGGCACCAGGCAGCGTGTCATCTCCAGAACCTCCCTGATTGAAGATCCACCTCGCGAGAGCCCCACGAGAGCAATAGAGACAACCCCCGCCACTTTCCCCATGATCGTCCAAACCTCTTCCGATTCCGAAAACTCTTCCACGGCTGCCGCACAAGTCGCTGAGTGGCTCGAAGCCCTGGCCGACACACTATCCCAGCACAAGCTGGAGGCGCTGGATGGCTTGTTCGAGCCCGACTGCTTCTGGCGCGACTTCCTTGCGTTCACCTGGAACATCAAGACGGTCGAGGGCGTGGCTTCGGTACGAGAGATGCTCTCGCATGTGCTACCGCGGATGGACGGCTCGATCGCCTGGGCGCTTGATCGCGCAAGTGTGCAGTGCGAAGGCGAGGTCGTGAGTGCATGGTTCCGTTTCGAGACTGCAGTGGGACGAGGCCAGGGGCACCTGCGACTGCGCGCCGGCCGATGCTGGACCTTCTTTACCGCCTTGCGCGAACTCAAGGGTTTCGAGGAACGCAAGGGGCGTCGGCGTCCGTTGGGAACCGCCCACCACTACGGGCCGGGGCGCACGACTTGGCTGGAGGAGCGCGAGCGCGAAGCGGCGGCACTTGGCCGTACCGAGCAGCCCTATTGCGTCATCGTTGGCGGCGGGCAAGGCGGCATCGCGCTGGCGGCGCGACTGCGTCGCCTGGATGTGCCTACCCTTGTGATCGAGCGCAATGCAAAGGCAGGGGATTCCTGGCGCCAGCGCTACAAGTCGTTGTGCCTGCACGATCCTGTGTGGTACGACCATCTTCCCTACCTGCCCTTTCCCGAGGACTGGCCAGTATTCACGCCCAAGGACAAGCTCGGGGACTGGCTCGAAGCGTACACCCGCATCATGGAGATCAATTACTGGTCGTCCACGAGTTGCGAAAGCGCCTGCTATGACGAAGCCGCGAAAGAGTGGGTGGTCAGGGTGCAGCGCGAGGGTGAGGCGATCGTGTTACGGCCCAAGCAACTGGTCTTCGCGCTTGGCGTCTCAGGCTATCCGAGCACGCCGGTCATCGAAGGACACGAGACCTTCACGGGCACGCAATCCCACTCGAGTGCCTACGAAGGCGGCGAAGCCTGGCGCGGGAAGCGCTGCGTGGTGCTCGGCTCGAACAATTCGGCCCACGACATTTGCGCGGATCTGTGGGAGCACGGCGCGCAGGTCACGATGCTCCAGCGTTCGTCGACGCTGATCGTCAAGTCCGACACCTTGATGCAACGCGTGATCGGCAAGCTCTACTCCGAGGACGCGCTCGAGCGTGGCATCGATGCGGAGCGTGCTGACCTGATCCAGGCTTCCACGCCGCTGAAGCTCTCGGCGCAGATGAATGTACCGATCTACGAAGAGATCGCCGAGGCGGATGCTGAGTTCTATGCGCGTTTGCGCAATGCTGGCTTCATGCTCGACTTCGGGGAGGATGGCTCAGGCTTGCACACAAAGTACCTGCGCCGTGGATCTGGGTACTACATCGATGTCGGTGCCTCGGAACTCGTGGCCGAGGGCAAGATTGGTTTGCGCAGCGGCGTGGGCATCGCACGCATCGAGGCCGACTGCGTGGTGCTGACCAGCGGGGAGACGTTGGAGGCTGACCTGCTGGTGTACGCCACCGGGTACGGCTCGATGAATGCGTGGGTGGCGGACATCGTGTCTCCAGAGGTGGCCGATCGGGTGGGCAAGTGCTGGGGAGTGGGCTCTGACACCGCCCGAGATCCAGGCCCTTGGGAGGGTGAGTTGAGAAACATGTGGAAGCCGACCTGCCAGACGGCGCTGTGGTTCCACGGTGGCAATCTCAGCCAGTCGCGCCACTACTCGCTCTATCTTGCGCTGCAGTTGAAGGCGCGAATGGAAGGGATCGAAACGCCGGTATGGGGCATGGAGCGGGTCCGGCACCTTCGATAGCGTCTTTGGGTATGACGAGGCCGCGTGTGACGTCGGAAACAGACCAGGCGCTGTGGCCGATACATCCCAGTGTCGTCTTCTGATGTAGGAGGTGCTTGCTGGTGAGCAGCGAGACCCAGCTGCCAAATCCTTCGTCCCGCGCCGGCACGCGATCGTCACCGTCGATGAGTTTTCGATCGTCAGGCGGCTCGCGGCCGACCTGCCACGCACCCGCTCCTCATGCACAGTGGCGCTTTTGGGGGACGGCTATCGAAGAACTTGATCGACGGCCGCGATGAAGTCGGAAACCAGCGCCTGCGTGGATCGATGCTTAGCGCGTACGAGGTAGCAGCGAAAAAGGATTTCCGGTTCGAAGGGAATAGCGCGCACGCCCAGCAGCGACAGCTCCTTGTGAATTAGCGGATTCACAATGCTCACTCCGAGACCGCGCGCCACCATGACGCAGATGGTGCTCGCCTGGGTCGTCTCGATCTCGAGCTTGCGCACCTCCGGATCGAACAGGCGATCGATCGCATGTCGAGCCGTATCGTACGGAGGCATCGAGATGAAGCACTCGCCTGCAAGATCCGTTGGCTTCACTTTGCGTTTGCGCGCCAGTCTGTGCCCCTCGGGCACGATGCACACGGCGCTTTGCTGATGGATGAGTTCGCTGTCGACCTCCTGTGGCAACGCGACCGACGCCGCCAGTCCAAAATCGCTCGCACCGGATGCAGTCGACTTGCAGATGGTCGCAGAGTCGGCGGTGCTCACCACGACGGGAACGCCGGGGCGCATCTTGCGGAAGATCTCGAGCGCTCGAGGCAAGAGGCTGATCCCTAGCGCTGGGGAGACAGCCACACGCAGTCCGTCGACGCCATATGTCCTGATCCGCGCGGCGGCCTCCTGAATCGACGACAACCCAACGTAGGAACGCTCGACCTCGCGCATTAGCGCATAGGCCTCCGGCGTTGGCGTCACGCGGACTCCTACGCGATCAAACAGCTTGAGCTGCGTCTCGCGCTGTAGCAGGGCGATGGCCCGGCTGACGTTGGGCTGAGAGGTGTGCAGTTGCTTCGCCGCGAGGGTCATCGAGCCCGAAAGCATGACGGCACGGAACATCTCGATCTGCTTGAAATTCATATCAAAAATGAATGAATGATTCGATTCTTGTCATTTGACGGCATGAACTGCCACTTTAATACTCGAAACCATCAGCCGGATCGACGTCCCCTAATCACTGGAGCCGCCATGAGTTCACTTAGCCGCCTTTTCTCCCTCCTCCTTCGCATGCCGCTGGCGTTTGCTACGGCATGTGCGTTCACGACAACGTCGGCGCAGAAGTATCCCGATCATCAGATCGAACTCGTGGTGCCTTTCTCGCCGGGTGGCTCGACGGACGCCATGGCGCGTCTGGTTGCGCCGAAGCTCTCGCAGGACATGGGCGTGCCCGTGGTGGTTGTGAACAAGCCGGGTGCGGGCGGAGCGATCGGCACGAGCTACGTATTGGCTTCGGCCGACGGTTATCGAATCATGACAGGCGGCAACTCCAACCTCGGCCCCATCCTGGTGTTGGGCGAGCAAGCCAACTACAAAATCGCGGATGTGGCGGCGCTGGGCATGGGCACGACGAATCCTCTCGCGATCGTCGCCCGAACCGGACGGTTCGCGGACTTTGGCGCGTTCGTTCAGGAGGCAAGCCTCAAACCGCAAGGTGGCTTGTCCGCAGCCTCGTGGGGGCCCAAAACGCCTTCGCATTTTTACATCGCGCTGTTGGGGCAGCAATTGAAGCGAGAGTTCCTGCATGTGCCGTTCGACGGCGGAGCGAAAGCAATGCTCGCGGCGATGAGCGGCCAGGTCGACATCGCCATCGTGACGGTCGCAACGGCGCTCACGAACATCCAGGCCGGCAAGCTGGCAGCGCTCGCTGTCACGTCGGGCAAGCGATCGATCGACCTGCCTTCGGTGCCGACCATCGCAGAGCTTGGGCATGCGGGCGCCGAATATGTTTCGTTCGACGGCTTCGCGACGAGTTCGAAGCTTCCGGCTGACCGACTCGAGCTTTTGCGCACCGGCATCTCGAAGGTTCTCAACGATCCTCACTACAAATCGGGAATACGCAAGATTGGGGCTGAGCCCGCATTCCTTTCGGGAGCGGACTACGACGAATTCCTGAAAAAGAACATCAAGACGCTGGCCGAAGTGGCCGCGAAGACACCGATCAAAGACTGACGATCGTTCAACTGGAGCAGACAAGATGGGAAGAATTCAATCGGAGGCGAAGGCGCCTGAATTGGTGAAGCACGTGATGCGCGCTTTTCTCGAGGACATGGGGGAATACTTCCATGTGCATCTGAGGATTCACAAGGCACACACCCTGATGCTCGCCGAGCAGAAGCTGGTCTCGGCGCAGGAGGGAGCTCAGATCCTGCAGGCGTTGCGCGAACTCGAGCGTGGCGGCAAAGACGGGTTCGAGCTGCATCCGGATACGGATCTGTACATGCAGATGGAGGCATTCATCAAGTCGCGCGCTCCCGAGGCCGGGGGCAAGATGCACATGGGCCGGAGCCGAAACGACCTCTATGCGTGTGGTGCTCGGATCATGACGCGCGACAAGCTCATGCCGATGATCGCTGACACGTTGGCATTGCAGCGTGTGATCCTGGAGCGAGCTGGCGAGCATGCTGCCACCGTAATGCCAGGCTACACGCATCTGCAGCATGCCGAACCCATCACCCTCGGACACTTCCTCGTTGCATTTCACGATGCGCTCGCGAGAGATGTGGTGCGCTTGAAGGCGGCCTATGACAGCGCCAACCAGAATGCGCTGGGCGCAAGCGCTCTGGCCGGCTCGAGTTTTGCGCTCGACCGCGATCGCACGCGTGAACTGCTCGGATTCGACAGCGTGGTCGAGAACTCCTACGACGCCGTAGCGGCGCGCGACTACATCGTGGAGGCGATCGCTGCACTCGCTGTCATGGCATCCAGCATCACCCGCGTGGTCGATTCCCTGATCGTCTGGAGCACGTCGGAGTTCGGCATGATCGACATGCCCGACAGCTATGGTTACACCAGCAGCATCATGCCGCAGAAGCGCAACCCGGGTTACTTCCTTGAGAGCGTGCGATCGAAATCGGCCCGGATTACCGGCGACGTGGCGAGTGCGCTTTGCACGCTGAAAGGCACCACCTTCGCGCAGTCCCGTGACACCAGCTTCGAGATCACGGTGCCGGTGTTTCGCGCCTTTGGCGAGGCCGAGGGCGTGGTCAATGTGATGCGAGGCGTCATCTCCCGCATGATCGTTCGTCAGGAAACTATGGCTGCGAACTGCGCCGGCGAGTTTTCAGGGGCGACCGAGATCGCGAACTTTTTGGTCAAAGACAAGGACCTTGACTTCCGCTCGGCCTATTCGGTGGTGGCAAACACAATCCGCATTGCGTCCGAGCGCGGTCTCTCGCCCGATGGTGTGACCGCCGGGCTGATCGACGAAGTTGCCACCTCTGTACTCGGAAAGCCGGTGGGTCTTTCGGAAAGCCAGGTGCGGCTGGCACTGGATCCGGCAGGCAACGTCGAGCTCAAGCAGACGGTGGGCGGGCCGGCGGTGAAGGAGGTGAAGCGCATGATCGATGCGCGCTGGCAGTCGCTTGCAACCAACGAGGGAAAGTACCGCATGCTGGTCGATCGCCAGCAGGCTTCTGAAGCCGCGCTCGATGCAGCCATCGGCAGCTACATGACGGCCATCGGCTGAACAGGTTTCCATCCTCGTCGCGCGGGAGGAACGCACGCCCCGGGGTCGGTGGGACGGGCCGACATGGCGAGGCCTAGAGTAGCGTCTTTCGAATCGTGTCGGCGTTTGAGCTCACCGGCCCCGAAGCGCACATGCCGACTTCTTCGTCGCGTCTCGACGTGCCACGGCTGATGCCATCAAAGCCGAGCCGATGATCACGATGGCGCACGATGCCAGTTCGAGCAGCAAGTCCTGTTGACGTGTTACGCGTTGCTTGCCCGCGGCCGAACTTGGGGCTTGCCAGAGCCGGGGGAGGTGATCGGTCTTAGCATCGGAGCAGTCGTGCTGCAGTTTTCGTGGCTGTCAAGCCTTGCTGGCGGCGACAGCGCTGAAGCACACGAGGTCCATCAGAAACGTCCTCACGTGGGTCGGTAACGGTGATTCAAGCGTTAAGCGACCGTCGGCACGAGTATCAACAGAATGCCGCCGAGAGTATGAAGCGTCGACCGCGATTTGAGCTCCGGCCGACCTGTCAGGCGACAAGGACATGACCGTCCGGCGTCCTCCTCTGGACGTACGCGTGGCGTTCCATATGCGGGTAAGCCGCTTCATCTGAGGCACTAGCGATTTGCCACAGGCGGTTCGGCCAAAAATCGTCGGATCTGCAGTGTGACGCAGTTCTCATTTTGTGCGGACCAGCCCTCGATGGTCTGGTTTTCCCTAGGAATTTAGAAAGGTTAAGCGCTTGCGCAAGCGCTTACGTCACTGAAGAATCCGGTCAACGGCAGTGAATGCCGTTTTCAAGGAGGCAAGAGTGCTAAAGATTCGCCACGCCGCGGCATGCATGGCCGTCGTGTTCGCCCACGCGGCGACACCCGGCGCCTTCGCTGCCCAGCCCGTCATCGGCCTGGTCACGAAAGCCGACACCAACCCCTATTTCGTGAAGATGAAGGAAGGCGCCAGGCAGGCCGCGGACGCTGGGGGCGCCAGGCTGCTCACGGGCGCCGGCAAGTTCGACAACGACAATGCCGGGCAGGTCACGGCCATCGAGAACATGCTCGCGGCAGGCGCCACGACGCTGCTCATCACCCCGAGCGATTCGAAGGCGATCGTGCCGACCATCAAGCGGGTACAGGCCAAGGGCGTGATGGTGATCGCGCTCGACAGCCCGACCGATCCCATCGAGGCCAGCGATGCGCTCTTCGCCACCAACAACTACGCGGCCGGCGAACTGATCGGCCGCTATGCAAAGGCGGCACTCGGGGGCAAGGCCGCGAAGATCGCGACCATCGACCTGTTCCCCGGGCACCCGGTGGGCGCGCAGCGGCACAACGGCTTCCTCGCGGGCTTCGGCCTGCCCGGGGTTGCCGACGCCAAGAGCAACCAGCTGTCGACCGCGCCCGATGTGGTCTGCATGGCCGACAGCTACGGCGACCAGCCACGCGGGCAGACCGCGATGGAGAACTGCCTGCAGAAGTCGCCCGACATCAACCTCGTCTACGCGATCAACGAACCCGCCGCCGCCGGCGCGTACCAGGCACTGAAGAAGGCCGGCAAGGAGAAAGGCGTCGTCATCGTCGCGGTCGATGGCGGCTGCACCGGCGTGAAGAATCTCAAGGCCGGCATGATCAACGCAACCTCGCAGCAGTATCCGTTGCGCATGGCGAGCCTCGGCGTCGAGGCCGGCATCGCTTTCGCGAAGACCGGCCAGAAGGTCAGCGGCTACACCGACACGGGCGTCACGCTGATCACCGACAAGCCCATGCCCGGCATCGACAGCAAGGACAGCGCCGTCGGCCTCGAACTGTGCTGGGGCACCAAGTAGGCGCTGTCACAGACACCCGGTCACCGTCCAACCCTTTCCTTCCCAGCCGCCATGGCTCGCATGGCGGTCGGGCGCAGCCATGCCGCACGCAGGGCACCACCCGTCAACCACGAGGTCGCCATGAGCCATGCATCCCAACCTTCATCGTCCTTCGGCCGAGCGGCCGGCCCGCAGCCTGGGCCGAGCCTGCGGCATCGCCTGCCCCGGCTGTCCTCGCTCGGGCCGGTCATCGCTTTGCTGCTGGCCTGCACCTTCTTCTCGTTCCAGAGCGATCGCTTCCTGAGCATCGAAAATTTCTCGCTGGTGCTGCAGCAGGTGATGGTGGTCGGCACCATCGCCATCGGCCAGACCCTGGTGATCCTCACCGCCGGCATCGATCTCTCGTGCGGCATGGTGATGGCGCTCGGCGGCATCGTCATGACGAAGCTTGCGACGGCCGCCGGGCTCGACCCCTACCTCGCGATCGCCTGCGGCATGGTGGTGTGCGTGGCCTTCGGCCTGCTCAACGGCCTGCTCGTGACACGGGTGCGGCTGCCAGCCTTCATCGTCACGCTCGGCACGATGAACATCGCGTTCGCGATCACGCAGCTCTACTCCAACGCGCAGACCGTGACCGACCTCCCGTCGCCGCTGACCTGGTTCGGCGGCACGGTGTCGGCGGGCGGCGTGGAGATCAACTACGGCACCCTGCTCATGCTCGGCCTCTACGCGCTGATGTGGTGGGTGCTGCGCGACACGCGGCCCGGCCGCCATGTCTACGCGGTGGGCAACAACCCCGAGGCCACGCGCCTGACCGGCATCTCCACCGATCGCGTGCTGCTCGGCGTCTACATGGTCGCCGGCCTGTTCTACGGCATCGCGGCCCTTTTGTCCGTGGCGCGCACCAGCGTGGGCGACCCCAACGCGGGGCAGACGGAGAACCTCGATGCCATCACGGCCGTGGTGCTCGGCGGCACCAGCCTGTTCGGCGGGCGCGGCCTCATTCTGGGCACGCTGCTCGGCGCGCTGATCGTGGGCGTGTTCCGCAACGGGCTCACGCTGATGGGCGTGTCCTCGGTCTACCAGGTGCTGATCACCGGCGTGCTGGTGATCCTGGCGGTGGCCACCGACGAACTCTCGCGCAAGAAGGGATGAACATGAATGCCGGAACACCTCCCCCGCTCGTGATGCAGGCGCGCGGCCTCGTCAAGCGCTACGGCCAGGTCACGGCGCTGGACGGCGCCGACTTCGACCTGCGCGCCGGAGAGATCCTCGCGGTGATCGGCGACAACGGCGCGGGCAAATCCTCGCTGATCAAGGCCCTGTCGGGCGCGACCATTCCGGACGAGGGCGAGATCCTGCTCGACGGGCGGCCCGTGCAGTTCAAGTCGCCGATGGACGCGCGCCGCAAGGGCATCGAGACGGTGTACCAGGACCTCGCCGTGGCGCCCGCCATGACCATCGCCGAGAACCTGTTCCTCGGCCGCGAGCTGCTGCGCGACAGCCTGCTGGGCCGGCTGTTCCGCATCATCGACAAGAAGCGCATGCTGGCCGAAGCCGAGGCGCACATGAAGCTGCTGCAGATCGGCATCCGCTCGATGGTGCAGGCGGTGGAGACGCTCTCGGGCGGCCAGCGCCAGGGCGTGGCGGTCGCGCGCAGCGCCGCCTTCGCGCGGCATGTGGTGATCCTCGACGAGCCCACGGCCGCGCTCGGCGTGAAGGAGGGCAACATGGTGCTCGAGCTGATCCGGCGTGTACGCGACAAGGGGCTGCCGGTCATCCTGATCAGCCACAACATGCCCCACGTGTTCGAGATCGCCGACCGCATCCACATCGCGCGGCTCGGCCGCCGCGCCGCGGTGGTCAACCCCAACGTGATCGGCATGAGCGACGTCGTCGCGGTCATGACGGGCGCGAAGCGGCCCGAGGACCTCCCCGCGGAGGCACTGGCTTGAGCAAGATGCATCCAGGGAGCTCCCCGTTCGAGGGAATAATCGTGTCCGCCCGGCTTTTGGCGCCGGGCGATCAACAGGAGCAGCTTCCCCTTGCCAACCATGAACGACGTCGCGCTCGCGGCGAAGGTCTCCACAGCCACCGTGTCCCATGTGCTGAACGGCACCCGCGTGGTCCATCCGGACACCGTGCGCGCCGTCGAGGCGGCGATCGCCAAGGTCGGCTACACGCCGAACATCCTCGCGCGCTCGCTGGCGCGTTCGGCGTCGAGCACGATCGGCGTCGCGATCGCGGCGGTGTCGAACCACTACTTCTCCGGCACGGTGCATGCGATCGAGGCCGAGTGCAGCCGGCTGGGGCTGGCGATGCTGTTCGTGGACACGCACGACGATCCGGCCCAGGAGCTGCGGGCCGTCAAGACGCTGCACCAGCGCCGCGTGGACGGCATCCTGTTCGCGCCGACCGCCGACCCCGAGCGGCGGGCGCTGAAATACCTGCAGGACGCCAACGTGCCGACGGTGCTGGTCGACCGGCTCATGTCGAAGGACTTCGACCAGGTCGGCGTGGAGAACGTGGCATCGACCGCGCAGATGGTCGCGCACCTGGTCGGGCATGGCCACCGGCGCATCGGGTTCGTCTCCGGGGCGCCGGAGCTCTCGACCTCGATGGAACGCCTGCAGGGCTACCGCGACGCGCTGGCGCAGGCCGGGCTGCCCTGGGATGCATCGCTGGTGCGCGAGGGGCAGTCGACGATCGGGCCGGCACGCGAAGCGGTGAAGGCGCTGCTGGCACTGCCCGAGCCGCCCACGGCCATCGTCTCGGCCAACAACCTGATGACCATCGGCGTGGTCAGCGCGATCCGCGAAGCGGGCCTGGACATCCCCGATGCCGTGGCCGTTGTGGGCTTCGACGATTTCGACTGGGCCGAGTACTTCGAGCCGCGCCTCACGGTCATGGCGCAACCGGTGCAGGACATCGGCCTGCGTGCGATGAAGCTGCTCAACAAGCGCATCAAGACGCCCGACGGTCCCCGGCAGACCATTCGCCTGGCGCCGACCTTCATCGTGCGCCGTTCCTGTGGCTGTGCCTAGCCGACGCTGACCGGCGCGCCATGCGGGGAGCGATCCCCGTATGAGCACCGCCGTTTCGCTGGGCATCGATCTCGGCACCTCCGCGGTGAAGGTGCTGCTGCTGGACGAGGACGGCACGGTGCTCGGCCATGTCGACAAGCGCCTGCCGATCTCCCGCCCGCAGCCCGACTGGTCGGAGCAGCACCCTCTCCAATGGTGGGCCGCAGCGCGCGAGGCGCTGGCCGACCTGCGCAACGCCTGTCCGCAGGCGTGGCCGCGCATCGCCTGCATCGGCCTCACGGGCCAGATGCACGGCGCGGTCGTGCTGGACCGCGACGATCAGCCGATCCGCCCGGCGATGCTGCACAACGACGGGCGCGCCGGGAAGGAAAGCCGGGAGATCGAGGCCGCGGTGCCGCAGGTCGCGGCGATCGCGGGCAGCCGGCCGATGGCCGGCCTCACCGCGCCCAAGCTGCGCTGGATGGCACGGCACGAGCCCGAGCGCTTCGCCGCCATCGATTGCGTGCTGTCGCCCAAGGACTACCTGCGGCTGCGCCTGACCGGCGAACGCGCCACCGACGTGTCGGATGCCGCGGGCACCCTGTGGTTCGACGTCAGGCGGCGCTGCTGGAGCGAGGCGTTGGTCGCGGCCAGCGGCCTCGCGCTCTCGCAGCTGCCGCGCGTGCGTGAGTCCACCGAGCCGGGCGCGACGCTGCTGCCGCTGGTCGCGGCCGAACTCGGCCTGGCGGCCGGCGTCGTCGTGGCCGCAGGCGGCGGTGACACGCCGGTGTCGGGCCTTGGCATCGACTCGATCGCGCTGGGCGACGCTTTCGTCAACCTGAGCACCAGTGCATCGATCGTGGCCGTGACTAGTCACGCTGCCATCGACGAGGCGGCGTCGATCCACGCCTGGTGCCATGCGCTGCCCGGGTGCTGGTACCAGATGGGCGCGATGCTCTCGGGCGCGAGCTGCCTGCGCTGGATCAGCCGCATCGTCGGCGAGTCCGACGAAGACGCGCTGCTGCGCAGCGTCGAGGGCAGCATGGCGCGCGGCGGCCATCCCGCGCAGGCGCTGCATCCGGCACAGGCGCCCATCTTCCTGCCCTATCTGTCGGGCGAGCGCACGCCGCACAACGACGTGGATGCGCGCGGCGTCTTCTTCGGCCTGTCGCACGACACGAACGCCGCGCTGCTCGGGCACTCGGTGCTCGAAGGCGTGTGCTTCGGCCTGCGCGATGCCATGACCGCGATCGAGTCGACCGGCACGCGCATCGCCTCCCTGGCCGTCGTCGGCGGGGGCGCCCGCAGCATCTACTGGACCGAGATGCTCGCCAGCGTGCTGGGCAAGCCGGTGCAGCGGCTCGCGGGCGGCGAACTCGGTGCCGCGCTGGGCGCGGCGCGGCTGGGCTGGCTCGCGCTCGGCCACGACCCACGGGCCGTGTGCAGGCCCGCGCGCGTGGTTTCGCGCCACCAGCCCGACGAAGCACTGGCTTCGATGTTCGACATCCGCTATCGCGATTTCCGCGACATGTACCGCGCCCTGGCCCCCCTGTTCGGCGCGCGTGCGCAGGCGCTTTCTCCCCGCTTCATGGAGTCCGTGCAATGAGCATCGCCACCGCCTTCGCCCCCGTCGCCCGCGCCACGTACGCGCTAGCAGGCGCACCGCATCTGCGCGAGCCGCACGAGGCCACCTTCGAGCACGCACTGCTGCGCGACCCGGCGCTGGGCTTCGAGACCGCGCCGTCCAGCGGCATCGGCTGCCTCGTGCACGGCGCGCCGTCGCGGCTGGACCGTTGGCACTACCACGACGAATACGAGCTGCACCTGGTCGTCAAGACCCGGGGCAAGGCCTACATCGGCGACGAGATCGTCGATTTCGCGCCGGGCTTCCTCGCGCTGATCGGTCCGTCGGTGCCGCACCATTTCGTCTCCCACGACGTGCCGGCGGGCGGCGTGGCCGTGCGAAGCCTGGCGATCCAGTTCAGCGACGATGCCTTGCGGCAGACGGCGGGCCTGTTCCCCGATCTGGGCGAGGCCTTGCGCCTGCTGGAGCGGGCACGCCACGGGATCGAGTTCGCGGGCATGGGAGAAGAGATCCGCGAACACTTCCACCGCATCCGGGCCTATCGCGGCCTGGCGCGCTTCGCCGAACTCGTGGCACTGCTGAGCTACCTCGCGACCTGGCCCGAGAGCCATCCACTGTCGATGGACCGCGCGCTTCCGCGGCCATCGCAAGAAGTCACCGAACGGCTGTCGAGCCGGATCGACAAGGCGGTCGGCCACATCTGCGAACACTACATGGACGACCTCTCGCTCACAGGCATGGGGGAGCTCGCGGGCATGGGTGCGCAGTCCTTCTCGCGCTCCTTTCACCGGGTGATGGGCTGCACCTTCGTCGAGTTCGTGACGCGCACGCGCATCACCAAGGCGTGTCACCTGCTTCGCCACACCGACCAGCAGATCTCGGCCATCTGCTACCAGGTCGGGTTCAACAACATCTCGAACTTCAACCGCCACTTTCGCCGGCTTCGCGGGATGACCCCGGCGGAGTACCGCAGCGACAAGGCATTCCTGCAATCGGCCGGCGCATAGCCGCAACCAGCGAGCACTCCATGCAAGATCTTTCGTCTCCCTTCACGGGGAGTCCCCGCGGCGTGGCCGGCCTGCGCGGCGTCACCAAGCAGTTCGGCGGCACGGTCGCGCTGAGCGACGCGTCCTTCGACCTGATGCCCGGCGAGGTGCTGGCCCTGCTGGGCGAGAACGGCGCGGGCAAGAGCACCTGCGTGAAGCTGCTCGCCGGTGTGCACCAGCCCACGCGCGGCGAGGTGCACATCGGCGGCGAGCCGGTCACGCTGCGCTCACCGCTCGATGCCCAGCGCATGGGCATCGCCGTGATGCACCAGCACCCGGGACTGTTCGCCGATCTCTCGGTGGCCGAGAACCTGTTCATGGGGCGGCAGCTCAAGAGCCCGCTCGGCGCGCTCGACCATCGCCGCATGCATGCCGAGGCCGAGCGCCTGCTCGAGACCGTGGGCCTGTCGTGCGCACCGCGCACGCCGCTCGGCCGGTTGCGCAGCTCCGAGCAGCAATTGGTGGAAGTGGCGCGCGCGCTGTCGGTGCAGGCCCGCGTCCTGATCATGGACGAGCCCACCGCCGCGCTGACCACGCGCGAGGTCGACCGGCTCTTCGACGTCGTGGCCCAGCTGCGCACCCGCGGCGTGGCGATGATGTTCGTGGGCCACCGCATGGAGGAGATCTACAGCGTGTCGGATCGCGTGGCGGTGCTGCGCGACGGCCGCATCGTCGAGGTCGCGCCGGTGGCCGACATGCCGCACGACCGCGCGGTGCGGCTGATGATCGGGCGTCCGCTGTCGGACCTGTATCCGGCGCTCGCGCCGCCGGCCGGCCCGGTCGTGCTCGAGGTGGAGCAACTGGGGCGCGACGGTGCGTTCGAGGACGTGTCGTTCGACCTCAAGGCCGGCGAGATCCTCGGCATCGGCGGGCTGGTCGGCAGCGGCCGCACCGAGATCGCCCGCGTGCTCTTCGGCATCGACCGGCCCACCAGCGGGCACATCGTGCTGGCCGGCGAGCGCCGCGTCTTCGCCTCGGCCGCCGAGGCGATGGAGGCGGGCATCGCCTACGTGTCGGAGGACCGCCTGGGCCAAAGCCTGGTCATGGACTTCGGCATCCTCACCAACGCCACCCTGGCGGTGCTCGACCAGGTCAAGCGCGCGGGCCTGGTGAACCGGGAGGCCGAGCTGCGCGCGGTCACGCCGCACCTGGACCGCCTGCGGCTTCGCTACCGCAGCTACGACCAGCCCATCAGCGACCTCTCGGGCGGCAACCAGCAGAAGGTGGTGCTGAGCAAGTGGCTGGCGACCGGACCGAAGGTGCTGATCCTCGACGAGCCCACGCAAGGCGTCGACGTGCAGACCAAGGCCGAGGTGCACGCCATGATGGCGGACCTGGCGCGTGGCGGCATGGCGATCGTGATGATCTCGTCGGAGCTGCCCGAGTTGCTGGGCATGAGCCACCGCGTGCTCGTGATGCGCGAGGGGCGGGTGTCGGGTGCCTTCGACCGCTCGGAGGCCACGCAGGAGTCGGTGATCTATGCGGCCACCGATGCCGGGCGGGCCACCGCGGCCGCATCGGCGCCACGCATCGACGCGACGGTGCCGGAGGCGACCGCCACCGCCACCGCCGAGCGCGGCACCGCGGCGCGACGGCTGTCCGCCGCGCTGCCCCGGCGCGAACTGGGCCTGCTCGTCGTCATCGTGGCCGTGGTGCTGGGCGTCTCGCTGCTCAACCCGCGCATGCTGAGCGCGAGCAACCTGAGCGCGCTGGCGATGGATACGGGCTTGCTGCTGATCGTCGCGCTGGCACAGATGCTGGTGCTGCTGACCCGCAACATCGACCTGTCCGTCGCCTCGGTGATCGGGCTGTCGGCCTATGTGGCGGCGGCGCTGATGCGTTCGCATCCCGAGCTCGGCACCGGCGTGGCCATCGGCGCGGCGATGGGGGTTGGCCTGGCCTGCGGGCTGGTCAACGGCGCCATCGTCACCTATGGCGGCGTGCCGGCCATCGTGGTGACCCTGGGCACGCTCGCGATGTACCGCGGGCTCGACAGCATGCTCGCAAGCGGCAGCCAGGTCAGCGCCGACCAGGTGCCGGCGTCGTGGCTCGAGGTGTCCAGCCGCTCGATGATGGGCCTGCCGGCCACGGCCTGGTTCGCGCTCGCCGCGGCGCTGGCCGTCGGGCTCGGGTTGCGCTATGCGACCGTGGGCCGCGACGTCTATGCCATCGGTTCCAACCCCGATGGCGCCCGGCTGATCGGCATTCCCATCGGGCGCCGCGTGCTCGCCGTGTTCTGCATCGCCGGCATGCTGGCCGGCTTCACCGGCGCGATGTGGGCGTCGCGCTACGCGACCATCGATTCGCGCACCGCCTTCGGCTTCGAGCTCACCGTGATCGCCGCCGTGGTGGTCGGCGGCGTCGCCATCCGGGGCGGTTCGGGAACCGTGCTCGGCGTGGTGCTGGGGGTGGTGGCGCTGCTGCTGATCCGCAACGGGCTGGTGTTGCTGCGCATCGATCCCCTGTGGCTGCAGGCCGTCTACGGCCTCGCGATCCTCGCCGCCATCACGATCGACGCCGTCGTGACGCGGCGCGCCAACCAACCCCGGCGCGTGACGAGGAGCCTCGCATGAACCGCTTCGTTCGATGGCTGGGCCGCGCGGCCGGCTGGGAAGGTTTTCTCGCGCTGCTGGTGCTGCTGGTGGCGGCCTACGGGTGGGCCCGCGTGCCGGGCTTCGCCACCTCGTTCAACCTGTCGCAGATCGCGGCGGGCGTCTCCGAGAAGGCGCTGCTGGTGCTGCCGATGGTGCTGCTGATCATCGCGCGCGAGATCGACCTCTCGGTCGCCAGCATCCTCGGCCTGTGCAGCGTGGTGCTGGGGCTGCTGCTGCGCGCCGAGGTGCCACTGGCCGCCGCCGTGACCGCCACTTTCGCGGTGGGCGCGGCCGCCGGCGCGATGAACGGGCTGCTCGTCACGCGGCTGCTGCTGCCTTCGCTGGTGGTCACCCTGGGCACGATGGCGCTGTTCCGGGGGCTGAGCTACATCCTGCTGGGCACCGACTCGGTCAGTGAACTGCCGGCCCTGCTGACCGATTTCGGGGTCGACAACGTGCCGGGAACGGCCGTGCCCTGGATCTTCGTTCCCTTCCTGCTGCTGGCTCCCGTTTTCGCCGTGTTCCTGCACCGTACCGCGACCGGCCGGCGCATCTATGCCATCGGCGGCAATCCCGACGTCGCGCTCTACACGGGCATTCGCGTGGCGCGGCTGCGCATGGGCATGTTCGTGGCGAGCGGACTGGTGTGCGCGCTGGCCAGCGTGGTGCTCACCGCGCGGCTGTCGAGCGCGCGCGCCAGCAACGGGCTGGGCTTCGAGCTCGACGTCATCACCATCGCGCTGCTCGGTGGCATCAGCGTCTTCGGCGGGCGGGGGCGCATGGGTGGCGTCTTCTGGGCCCTGGCGCTGGTGGCGCTGATCCGCAACCTGCTCGCACTGAACCAGATCAGCGGCGACGCGCAGGGCCTGGCCATCGGCTTCCTGCTGATCTTTTCGCTGTTGCTGAGCAACGGCATTCGCAGGCTGGCGAACACCGCGTCCGCGCGGCGGCTCGTGCAGCGCTTTTCCAACCGCCGGATCGAAGGACCGGTTCCTTGAGGAGACAACCATGACATTGAAGAAGACCCTCGCTTGCTGCCTGATCGCCTGCGGCTGCATCGCCGCGGCCCTGCCGGCATGGGCCGCCGACCCCGCGTGCCTGAAGGCGCCGGGCACCATCGGCTTCCTGCCGAAGATGGACACCGACCCCTACTTCCACGTGGCGCGCCAGGGGGCGCTCGAGGCGCAGAAGGAGATCGGCGGCAAGCTGATACAACAGGCGCCCTCGACCGCCACGGCCGATGCGCAGATCGAGTTCGTGAATGCGCTGGTGGCGCAGAAGGTCGACGTGCTCGTGATCTCCAGCACCGACGCGAACGCGCTGGCGCCAGCCCTCAGGCGAGCCCGCGGCCAGGGCGTGCGCGTCATGACCTACGACTCCGATGCGACCAAGGAGGCGCGCACCCTGTTCATCAACCAGGCGCGTTCCGACAGCCTGGCGCTGCAGATGCTCGACAGCATGGGCACGCTGATCGGCTACAGCGGCGAGTTCGCGATCCTGTCGAGCACGCCCACCGCGACCAACCAGAACACGTGGATCTCCGTGATGAAGGCGCAGCTCGCGAACAACCCCAAGTTCGCGCAGATGAAGCTGGTGCAGGTGGCCTACGGCGAGGAGAGCGAGCAGATCAACCAGCAGCAGGCGCTGGCACTGGCCGAGGCCTTCCCGAACCTCAAGGGCATCCTGGTGCCGGCGGGCATCGGCCTGCCGGCGGCGGCGCGTGCCCTCGAGCAATCGGGCGGTATCCAGAAGATCAAGCTTACGGGCGTTGCACCCGCGACCTTCATGAAGAAGTACATCGAAGCCGGCTCTGCGCAGGACATCTGGTGGAACGTGAGCGACCTCGGCTATCTCGCCTACCACGCGGCGCAGCAACTGGCCCAGTGCAAGATCACTGGCAAGAAGGGCGAGAGCTTCACGGCGGGCCGGCTGGGCAGCTACACCATCCTCGACAACGGCGAGATCGTGCTGGGAGAGGCGGAGATCGTGACGCCGAAGAATCTGCAGAAGTTCAAGTTCTGAGTCCGTGAGGCGGCACTTGCGCCCGCGGCCTGCGGCGAAGATGGAAAGGGGCGACTGCCCCGCCGCCATCCCGGACAACTACGGACGCTCGCGTTTCTGAAACTCGATACCGGTGATCGCCACTTTCCCGGCGGCCTTCGGGAACTCGAGCTTCGACTGCGCGAGCGTGGACGTGTCGATGCCTTGAAAAGCGGCGAAAGGGACGGCCACCATGTTCATGAGCTAGGCGATCTCGCCGTTTGAGAACGCTGCATCGCCAGATGCATCTGCCAGTGGCCGCTCCTCGGCCCTTGGATCGGTGCGAGATACAGCGCATCGCCGAAAAAACTGCCAGCGATCGAAGCGGATTAGCCTATCGTACCGCTCAGCGTGAGCTTGAATTTCAATCCCATCGGGCGTATTACCGCGATGCGGAACGTGAGCGAGTCGCATGCATCGGCAGAGACGCCTCTCAACGCGATCGTCAAGCCGGCGTCCGGCTTGGACCGTGCCAGATCGAGGATGTTCCGAGACCGGCAAAGCCCAGGTGTTGGAACCCGATCAACAGACTTGAGCCGGACTAGCCCCCGTCAGCACGCGCTCGCGTGTCAAATCTCAACAGTGAAGATACCGAACAGACGACCGATCTATCCCTCAGCGGTGTGACTGAAAATGTTCGATGACGAACAGGCTGAAATTTTTTAAGGCGTTGCACTTGTATGGTGGCTCAATACGCTGTGATATCGAGTGGAGCACACGAGGGACACCATCGCCTGATTCTCCGGCTGCTGACGTGCCAATCGACATGCAGGGATCAGGGCAATTCTCGTTGTGTGGCCGGGTCGGCGGTGGGGGGGAGGCCACCGCGCGGGGAGTTCGGCGCAGGCTTACGGTCCTCGAGCGGCGGTAGCGACTGCGGGATGGTCGCGGTGTCCTGCGCGCGCAGCGCGCCTGAGGTCAGACGGCTAGGACGTGGCAGCGGCGATGAGGGCAGAACCGGCGCGACGTCCGCATTGCCCAGCATCACGTCGCTAGTGTCTGGCTGGATTTTTTGCTGCGTACCGCGGATCTGATCGTAGCGGTCGAAGGCGAAAGCCTCGGTGCGGCTCGCGTCGCGCATCACGGACGGGCGCAGGAACATCATCAGGTTTTTTTTGTCGCGTGAGCGGAATTCGCTTTTAAATAGGTTGCCCACGATGGGAAGGTCGCCAGCCAACGGAACCTTTTGGACGGTGTTGTAGTAGGTGTCCGAGAGTAAGCCGCCGAGCATGACCAAGCCGCCGTCCTCGACCAACACGCTGGATTCCAGCGAGCGCTTGTCAGTGGTGGGGCCGTTCGCGTCCTTCAGCGTGGTGTCGACCACGTTTGACGTTTCCTGGAAGATGCTCATTCGAACGGTGCCGTTCTCGTTGATGGTCGGGCGCACGCGCAGCGTGAGGCCGACGTCCTTGCGTTCGACAGTGCTGAATGGGTTAAGGCCGCCGGTGGTGGGGTTCGAGTAGGAGCCGGTCGGGAAGGGCACGTTCTGGCCGATCACGATCTTGGCTTCCTCGTTGTCCAGCGTCAGCAGGTTCGGCGTGGACAGCACGTTGGTGTCGTTGTCGCTGGCGAAGAAGTTGGCGATG
>Ga0209902_100381_pt1 | contig 53722 bp, 52 predicted proteins | sample FECB27metaG_FD_188304 | JGI IMG/M metagenome (GOLD analysis project Ga0209902, IMG submission 188304) | Cyanobacterial communities from the Joint Genome Institute, California, USA - FECB-27 (SPAdes) (version 2) | ecosystem: Environmental > Aquatic > Thermal springs > Hot (42-90C) > Microbial mats...
CGCGACAACGGCCTGGACTCTCCCCCCCACCCCGACCCTCCCCACCGCAAGCGGGGGGAGGGAGAAGAAGGCCATGCTGAACCACGTCGCCTCGCGCCTTGCGCTGTCGGTGCCGGTGCTGTTCGGCGTGCTTCTGTTCGGCTTCCTTTTGCTGCAGCTCGTCCCGGCCGACCCCGCCGCGATCATCGCCGGCCCGACCGCAAGCCCCGAGCTGATCGCCGAAATCCGCAAGGATCTCGGCCTCGACCGGCCGATCGTGGTGCAGTTCTTCTGGTACATGGCGCGCGTGCTCCAAGGCGATCTCGGCGTCTCGCTGATCTCCAACACCCGCGTCACCGAGGATCTGGCTGAGGCGATCGGCCCGACCGTCGAGCTGATGTTCGCCTGCCTCGTCTGGGCCATTCCCGTAGGCATCGCGCTCGGCACCATCGCCGCAGTCAATCGCGGCCGCTTCCTCGACCGGCTGGTGATCGCGATCTCGGTCGCCGGCGTCTCGACGCCGGTGTTCTTCATCGGGCTGATCCTGATGCAATATGTCGGCTACCAGTGGGAGCTGTTGCCCTTCATCGGGCGCGGCGGGCCGCTCTGGAGCCTGTCGGGGCTGGCCTCGATCGCGCTGCCGGCGCTGACGCTGGGTCTCATCTTCATCGGACCGATCGCGCGGATGACGCGCACGGCGGCGCTCGAGGTGATGAACGCCGACCATGTCCGCACCGCCCGCGCCAAGGGGCTCTCCGAGCGCACCGTCATCCTGAAGCACGTCCTGCGCAACGCGCTGATCCCGGTCGTGACGCTGATCGGTCTGCAGGCCGGCTATCTGCTCGGCGGCGCGGTCGTCACCGAGACGATCTACTCGTGGCCGGGCGTCGGCAGGCTGGCGGTCGGGGCGATCCTGGCGAGCGATTTCCCCCTCGCCCAGGGCGCGATCCTGGTGCTGGCGCTGGCCTTTCTCAGCATCAACCTGATCGTCGACATGCTCTATGCCGCGCTCGATCCGAGGGTGCAGAAGCATGGCTGACGCCGCCCTCGACGCAGCACCGGCCAAACGCCGGCGCATGGCCTCGCCGATGCTGCGACGCATCCTGCGCGACCGGCTGGCGCTGACCGCCGCCATCATCCTCGGGCTGATCTGCATCGCCGCGATCCTCGCGCCCTGGCTTGCGCCCTTCGACCCCTACAACACCACCCGCCGGCCCTTCGTCCCGCCGCGCTGGAGCGAGGGCTCGCTGCCGCAATACTGGCTCGGCACCGACGGGCAGGGCCGCGACATGCTCTCGCGCCTGCTCTACGGCACGAGGCTGACGCTGGTGATGGGGCTTTCCGCCGTGATCGTCGGCGGCGGGCTGGGCGCACTCTTCGGGCTGCTCAGCGCCTATTACCGCCGCATCGACCCCTATGTGATGCGCCTGGCCGACATCCTGCTCTCGTTTCCGGCGATCCTGCTCGGGCTGGCGCTGGCCGCTGTGGTCGGGCCGGGGCTGACCGCGATCGTGATCGCGCTCTCGATCGCGACCATCCCAGACGTGGCGCGCATCACCCGCTCGGCGGCGATCGTGGTGATGGGGCAGGACTACATGGAAGCCGGCCGCGCGGTCGGCCTGTCGGACCGGACGCTGATCTGGCGCTATCTCGCGCTGAACTGCCTGTCCTCGGTCTTCGTGTTCCTGACGCTGCGCTTCGGCCAGATCATCCTGATCGGGGCGGCGCTGTCGTTTCTCGGCCTCGGCGTCCGTCCGCCGGAGGCCGAGCTTGGCATGATGGCGTCGCTCGGCCGCGACGCCTTGTTCTTCGCGCCGCATATCGCGATGCTGCCGAGCCTGATGATCGTGATGATCGTGCTCTGCGCCAATGTGCTGGGCGATGCGCTGCGAGACCTGCTCGATCCGCGCTTGCGGAACACCTGACCACTGCCAACCAGACATAAAGGGGAGACTGCGCGTGAAACATCTCACTTCCATGGCCGCCGGGACGCTGCTTGGCCTCGCCGCCCTTTCCGGCCCGGCGCTGGCGCAGGGCTCCAACGCCTCGCTCACCATCGTCCGCGAGGTCGATTCAGACCGCTATGATCCGCATCGCTCGACGGCGCGGGCGGCCTCGGAAATCCTGTTCATGATGGGCGATACGCTGGTTTCGCTCGACCACGACATGTCGACGATCAAGCCCGGCATCGCGACGAGCTGGACGGCCTCGCCCGACGGCAAGACCTACACCTTCAAGCTGCGCAACGACGTCTCCTTCTGCGACGGCAAGAAGCTGACGGCGCAGGATGTGGCCTACTCGATCAAGCGCTGGATCGACCCCGCCACGCGCTCGCCGGTCGCCTGGCGCGCCGGCCAGGTCGAGGATGTCGTCGCCACCGACGACACCACCATCGAATACAAGCTGAAGGCGCCGTTCTCGGAGCTGCTCTACCAGCTCACCCAGAGCTTCGCCGTCATCGTCGACAAGGCCAATGTCGAGGCGCTCGGAGCCGATTTCGGCGTCAAGGGCTTCAACGGCACCGGGCCTTACTGCTGGGGCGACTGGAAGCCGCGCAACGAGTTCCGCCTGAAGAAGCACGCCGCCTATAAATGGGGCCCGCCGATCTACGAGAACAAGGGCGCGGCCCAGATCGAGGAGATCGTCTGGCGCATCGTGCCCGAGGAGAACACCCGGTTGGCGGCCGTCATGACCAACCAGAGCCAGGTCACCCAATACGTGCCCTATTCCGGCATGGCGCAGCTCCGCGCCAACCGGAACCTCAAGATGATCGAGTCGAAGGAAGCGTTCTGGACCTATTTCGTCGGCTTCAAGATCGACAAGGAGGGCGTCAACGATCCGGCGGTGCGCCGCGCTATCGTCATGGCCGTCGACCAGAAGGCGATCGCCGACAACCTCTATTTCGGCGAGGTCGAGCCGGCCTATTCCTACATCTCGACCGAGGCGCTGGACTGGAACAAGGCGCTCACCTCGAAGCTCATCAAGACCGACGTTGCCGAGGCCAACAAGGTGCTCGACGGCGCCGGCTGGACGAAAGGCGCGGACGGCTTCCGCATGAAGGACGGCAAGAAGCTCTCGCCGATCGTCTACGGCTTCACCGGCTCGACCTGGCAGAAGCTGATGGAGGCGATCCAGGGCGATCTGCGCAAGATCGGCGTCGATCTGCGCATCCAGCTGTTCGACGCGACCATCGCCTGGGGCAAGCTCGCCACGCAGGAATTCGACATGTTCGGGATGAGCTTCCCCTACATCTCGGCCGGCGACGCGCTGAACCTCTACTTCCGCTCGACCAATGCGCCGACGCCCAACCGGATGAACTGGAAGGACGCCAGGACCGACGAACTGCTGACGAAGGGTTCATCCGCGCTGACCGACGCCGACCGCGCCTCGGCCTATGGCGAGGTGCTGACGCAGGTCCATGAAGCCGCCGTCTGGCTGCCGCTCTACCATGAGCCGATGAAGATCGCGGCCTCGGCGCGGCTGGCTCCCTTCAAGGCGCACAACATCTATGGCTGTGGACTTTATAAGGGGCTGGATCTGAAGTTCGTGCGCTGACCAGTTCCCCTCCCCCTCGTGGGGAGGGGTTAGGGGTGGGGGGCGAACGACCGGGCGAGCGGCCAGGGATCAGCCCTCTGCCGATGCCGGTCGTCTTGTTTGATGCGCTCACCCGGTCGTTCGCCCCCCATCCCTATCCCTTCCCCACCAGGGGGAAGGGAAGAGCTTTACCATCCAAAGTTTTTGCCTGTTCGACCACGCCGGAGCCTGCCATGACCATCACCCTCATCCGCAACGCCGCATGGATCGTCGCCTACGACGCCAAGGCCAAGGGGCATGTCTATCTGCGCGACGGCGACGTCGCCTATGAGGGCGACAAGCTGATCCATGTCGGCGGCTCGTTCCGGGGCCAGCCCGACGTGACGATCGACGGGCGCGGCAGGATGGTGATGCCGGGCCTCGTCAACATCCATTCCCACCCCTCGTCCGAGGCGATGACCAAGGGCTGGAACGACGAGCTCGGCAGCCCGAAAATGTATGGCACGGCGCTCTACGAGTTCATGCCGCTGTTCCGCTGCCATGCCCAGGGGACCAAATCCTGCGCGCAGGTGACCTATTCCGAACTGCTGATGTCGGGCGTCACCACGCTGGTCGATATGTCGGTCGCCTGGGATGGCTGGCTGGAGACCTTCAAGGCGTCCGGCCTGCGGGCGGTGTTCTCGCCGATGTACCGCTCGGCGCGCTGGTACACCGACAATGGCCATCTGGCGAAATACGAATGGGACGCCAAGGCCGGCGGAAAGGCGATGGCCGAGGCTATGAAACTCCTCGACCAGGTCGCGGCCGACGATTCGGGGCGGCTCTCGGGCATGGTCTCGCCCTCGCAGATCGACACCTGCACGCCCGAGCTGATCCAGGAGAGCTTCGACCAGGCCGAGAAGCGCAAGGTCCCCTTCCAGATTCACGCCGCCCAGAGCGTCGTCGAGTTCCACGAGATCACGCGGCGCCACGGCATGACGCCGGTGGAATGGCTGGAGGAGCTCGACGTGCTCGGGCCGTTCTCGATCATCGGCCACGGCATCTTCCTCGACCATCACTCCTCGGTGAAATGGCCGGCGACCGGCGACATGGACGCGCTGGTCGAGACCGGCACGAGCGTCGCCCATTGCCCGATCGTGTTCCAGCGACGCGGCATCGCGATGCAGAGCTTCGGGCAATATGTGGCGGCCGGCATCAATGTCGGCATCGGCACCGACACCTATCCCCACCACATGCTGGAGGAACTGCGCGCCGTCTGCATCGGCTCGCGCATGATGGCCGAGGATGTCTACGACCTGCGCACCTCGGACGCCTTCAACGCAGCGACCTTGGGCAGCGCCAAGGCGCTCGGCCGCAACGATATCGGCCGGCTCGCCAAGGGCGCCAAAGCCGACATCGTCATCGTCGACGTCACCCACCCGATGATGCGGCCGCTGCGTGATCCCGTCCGCAGCCTGATCTATGCGGCGGGCGAGCGAGCGGTCACCACCGTCATCGTCGACGGCGTCACCGTGGTCGAGAACGGCAAGGTTTTGACCATGGACTACGCCTCGGCGGCGGCCGAGCTGGAGGAGGCGCAGCGCCGGGCCGAGCCGAAGGTCAGGGATCTCGACTGGGCCAAGCGCGACCACCTCGAAATCTCGCCACTGACCTTTCCGGCCGGGAAGGGCTGAATGAACGCGGTCGCTTCACCGGAGACAGCCGCCGCACCCGTGCTGGAGGTGCGCGATCTGAAAACGCATTTCCGCACCGACCGGGGCTTCTACCGCGCGGTCGACGGCGTCAGCTTTTCCGTCCATGCCGGGCGCACGCTCGGCATCGTCGGCGAGAGCGGCTGCGGCAAGAGCGTGACCTCGCTTTCGGTGATGGGGCTGGTGCCCGAGCCGCCGGGCATCCGCGCCGGCGGCGAGATCGTCTTCGAGGGCGCCGACCTCCTGAAGCGCTCGCGCGGCGAGATGGAGGAGATACGTGGCGCCAAGATCGCGATGATCTTCCAGGAGCCGATGACCTCGCTCAATCCGGTCTACCGGGTCGGCGAGCAGATCGTCGAGGGCCTGCGCCGCCATCGCCGCATGGGCAAGACCAAGGCGCGCGAGCGCGCCATCGAGATGCTGCGGCTGGTGAAAATTCCCTCGCCCGAGACCCGGGTCGATTCCTACCCTCACGAGATGTCGGGCGGCATGCGCCAGCGCGTGATGATCGCGCTCGCGCTCGCCTGCGACCCCAAGCTCCTGATCGCCGACGAGCCGACCACCGCGCTCGACGTGACGATCCAGGCGCAGATCCTCGACCTGATGCGCGATCTGCAGAAGCGGCTCGGCACCGCGATCATCCTGATCACCCATGATCTCGGCGTCATCGCCGAGACGGCCGACGATGTCGTGGTGATGTATGCCGGGCAGATCGTCGAGCGCGCCGATGTCGCGACGCTGTTCGCCGACGCGCAGCACCCCTATACGCTGGGTCTTCTCGCCTCGATCCCGCGTCTCGACGAGGACCGCGACCGCCTCCAGACCATCGAGGGCATGGTGCCGGCGCCCGACGCCATGCCGGCCGGCTGCCGCTTCGCGCCGCGCTGCACCGTCGCCATCGCGCGTTGCCGCACCGAGATGCCGCCGCTGCGGGAACTCTCGCCCAACCACGCCGTCGCCTGCTGGCGCGCGCCGATCGAACAGGCCGCGCCATGAATGCTGCGACGCATACCGCCCCGCTGCTGGAGGTCGACGGCCTCGCCAAGCATTTTACGCTCTCGGGCGGCTTGCTCGGCCGCTCGAAGGGCGTGGTCAAGGCGGTCGACGGCGTCTCCTTCACGCTGGAGCGCGGCGAGACGCTGGCGCTGGTCGGTGAATCCGGCTGCGGCAAATCGACGACCGGGCGGCTGATCCTGCGCCTGATCGAGCCCAGCGCCGGGGCTTTGCGCTTCGACGGGCAGGACATGCTGGCGCTCGGCAAGCATGAGCTGCGCAGCTTGCGCCGGCGCATGCAGATCATCTTCCAGGATCCGTTCGCCTCGCTCAATCCGCGCCTGTCCGTCTCCGACATCCTGGCCGAGCCGCTGCTGCTGCACGGACTCGCGACCACTGCCGAAATTCCTGCAAAAGTCGCCGAACTGCTCAAGGTCGTGGGTCTCGGCCCGCAGCATGCGGAGCGCTTTCCGCACGAGTTCTCCGGCGGCCAGCGCCAGCGCATCGGCGTGGCGCGCGCACTCGCCACGCGGCCCGACCTCGTCGTCTGCGACGAGCCGGTTTCGGCGCTCGACGTCTCGATCCAGGCGCAGGTGGTCAACCTGCTGCAGGATCTGCAGGGCCAGTTCGGCCTGTCCTATCTCTTCATCGCCCACGACCTCGCCGTGGTGAAGCACATCGCGACGCGGGTGGCGGTGATGTATCTCGGACGCATCGTCGAACTCGCCGACAAGACGACGCTCTACGGCCAGCCGCGCCACCCCTATACGCAGGCGCTTCTGGCGGCCGCCCCGCTGCCGAGCCCGGGCCTGCGCCGCGAGCGGCCGGTCCTGCAGGGCGACGTGCCGAGCCCGCTCAACCCACCCTCGGGCTGCACCTTCCATCCGCGCTGTCCGCACGCCCAAGCCCGTTGCTCTGCCGAGCAGCCGCTGCTGCGACGGCTCGCCAGCGGCGCGCAGGTCGCCTGCCATTTCGCCGAGGCGATTCCTGCACCGCCGCCGATCCCGCTCTCGCCGGAAAACCCGGTGATCGCCCGGCGCTTCGCAGCGTTGGCGGGCGCGGGGGCCGGTTGAGCGGCCTGTTGCCAAGCCACGCGACTGCAGCCAAAGACGTGGGCAGCGCGCTCAACGAACGGCATCGGCATGGATCGTCATGACAAGGGGCTCGCCGCGTTGCGGCGATTGCTGGCGGAAGCCCATGGCCGGCTCGGCCTGAAGCTCGGCTTCGCGCTCTGGGACGGCAGCCGCGTTCCCGCCGGCTGGCCCGAAGCCGGCCTTGCCATCGCGATCCGCGATGGCGGCGCCGTCGCGGCGCTGCTGCGCAGGCCGAAGCTCGACACGCTGCTGAACCTGCACATCGCCGACCGCATCGCCATTCTCAACGGCTCGATCTTCGATCTGGCGGCGGCGCGGCCCGAGGGCAAGATCGGGCGGCTCGCCCGCACCATCCCGAAGGCTGCGGTGTTCGACGTCGTCCGGCGCTTCCTGTTCGCAGCCGGCTCGGCGCCTGCGGCCGTCGCCCATCGCAAGGGCGACGAGATCGCCCGCGACGGCGCGCCGGCCACCAACAAGGCCAATGTCGCCTACCATTACGACGTCTCGAACGCGTTCTACCGGCTCTTCCTCGACGATGAGATGGTCTACACCTGCGCCTACTTTACCGATAACCATGGCGATATCGGCCGCGCCCAGCGCGACAAGCTCGACATGATCTGCCGCAAGCTGCGTCTGAAACCGGGCGACCGTTTCCTCGACATCGGCTGCGGCTGGGGCGCACTCGTCTGCCACGCCGCGCAGCATTACGGCGTCGAGGCCCATGGCGTGACGCTGGCCGAGGAACAGCTCAAGCTGGCCCGCGAGAAGGTCGAGCGGCTCGGCCTGCAGGACCGTGTCACGCTGCATCTGCGCGACTACACCCAGATGGAGGGCGAGTTCGACAAGATCTCCTCGATCGGCATGTTCGAGCAGGTCGGCATCGCCAACCACCCCGACTATTTCCGCGCCGTGAACCGGCTGCTTCGGCCGCGCGGGCTCTATCTGCACCACACCATCTCGCGCCGGGCCAAGAAGACCGACAAGGCCTTCAACCGGATGCCGGCCGAATACCGCGCTCTGGTGCGCTACATCTTCCCCGGCGGCGAACTCGACCATCTCGGCATGTCGATCGCCAATCTCGAGCGCTTCGGCTTCGAGATCCACGATGTCGAGGGCTGGCGCGAGCACTACCAGCGCACGACGCGGCTCTGGTGGGAGCGGCTGAACGCGCGTCGCGAGGAGGCCGAAGCCGAGATCGGTCCCGAGCGCACGCGGATGTGGCTGCTTTATCTGGCCGGCTGCTCGCTCGCCTTCGAGCGCGGCGGGGCCATGGTCAACCAGACGCTGGTCTCGAAGCGCCGCAAGGGCGCGTCCGGCTTGCCGCTGACGCGGGCTGATCTGTATGGGCAGTAGTTCGCGGGCAGTCGGGAACTCAGAACCCGACTGCCGACTGCCTATTGCCGAGCGCCCCGCTTCACTTCTTCACGAACATGTCCAGTTTGCCGTAATGCTCGGCCAGCAGATAATAGAAGGTCAGGCGCGACTTGGTCTTGTCGGCCTTCATATGCTCGCAGATCGCCTTGATCGACGCGTCGAGATCGTTGGTCTTGAGGCCGAGCTTCTTCTTCAGGAAGTTCTCGCGCACGCGCTCAAGTTCGGTCGCGTCTGAACAGGCGACATAGCGCGTATCGGCCTTGCCCATGACCAGCGCATAGGATTTCGACATTCCAGCGAAAGCCGCTTCGTTGAGAGCCTTCTTGGCAAATTTCTTGACGTCGGCGAGATGATCCATCGTTAGCCCCTCATGAGCCCGCCTGCGTATTGCGCCGGGCTGTCCTGTTGTCGCGCGCAGAAACGTTAACGCGGTTTTTTGTCACAGGCGAGGGCCGAGCGAAGATCGGACCGGCTTTTTCGATGCCGCATTGCAGCATGACAATTCGGGGGCCGGCAAGCGTCAGGGCAGGACGACCACCGGCGTGCCCATGCGCACGCGGGCGTAGAGGTCGATCACGTCCTGGTTGTGCATGCGAAAGCAGCCATAGGACGCCGCCGTGCCGATCGTTCCGGGCATGTTGGTTCCGTGGATCGCATATTGTCCGCCGGGTCCGAGCCCGATGACGCGTGCGCCCATCGGGTTGCGCGGCGAGCCGCCGGGGATGAAATCGGGGATCGAGGGCTTGTCGCGCTTGACCGAGGCCGGCGGACTCCAGGCCGGCTCCACCGCGAGTTCCTCGACATATTTCGTGCCGCGCCACTGCTTGCCCGCCTTGCCGACCGCGATGGTGTAGCGGATCGCCGCGCCCCGGTCGGTGACGAAATAGAGTTTTCGCTCAGCCGTCCGGATCACGATGGTGCCGGGCTGGAGGCGCGGATCGGGCGTCTCGACCAGTTCGCGCGCCAGAACGGGGACCGCTGCGCCCAGTGCGGCGGTCCCGGCCAGCATGGCGGCGATCAGGGCGTGACGAGGGATCATGGCGGCCTCCGGCTGCGGCTACAGCCGGCGATCTCGCGCCGCTCAGGTGAATTCCCGGTTGAGCGATATGGTAAAGCCGCGATTCATCCTGAATTCCGGCCGAAGATCAGGATTTGCGATCGATCGCGGCCTCCTCGGCCGCGATGCTCCTGCGCCCGAGCAGCGCCAGCGCGGCGCGCCGGCCGAGCACCAGCGCAGGATACAGCAGCCGCGACAGCCGCGGCGAGGCGAAGATCAGGCGGTTCGCCCGGTTGAACAGGCCTGACGGCGTGGACAGCAGCGCCAGCCGGTTCAGGCAGGCGTCGCCATGGTGCCAGACGCCGTCGAGCCGCATCGCCATGCCGGCATCGAGATCGAGGCCGAGCCGCTTCACCTCGGCCACGACGGGGTCGCCCGAGCGGGCGTCGATCAGGCGCACCGGGCCGATATCGGCGCGCAGGCGCAGGAGCCGCATATAGGCGGCGCAGAACGGGCAGTGTCCGTCATAGACGATGAGCAGGGCGTCGGCGCTCATGAGGACGCCTCGCGGACCTTGTCGTCGGGCCGTTCGCGCGCGCTCCATGGCGTAAAGGGGGTGGTCAGCGGCGTGATGAAGTCGGCCGCCCGGAACGGGCTCCAGGCCCGCGTCGTCAGGTCGATCTCCGGCCGGATCAGCGGCTGGAACGGCCGGCCGTTCAGCGACATCGCGACATGAGCGTGGACGGCGACGTCTCGCTCGCCCCGGGCCGCGAAATGCCGTTCGAGGTGATGGGCGAACTGCAGGATCATGTCGGGCCGCGTCAGCATCACGCCGGCCTGCCGCTCGGTGAGATGGTCGGTCGGCGAGACGCGCCAGCGCCGGCCGTCCCGCGCCACCACCTCGAAATCGCCTTCGCCCTGCCGGTCGTACATCCGCATCCGCCAGGCGAAACGGTGGCCCTCGCCGGCCCAGCGCACCTCCGACGGATAGAGCGCAAAGCGCAGCGGCACGAGCACCTGCACGACCATCCAGCCGACGAGGACGCCGATGAGCGCGAGGCTCAGCGCGCTGCGCGCGACAGGCGCCGCCGGAGGCATAGCCGGCATCGGCGGCAGCGCCTCGAAACGCCCGAGCAGCCAGCGCAGCAGGCGCTGCGGCCAGTCGGGCGCAAAGAAGATCGTCGTCGCGGCGATGGTCAGGAACGGGAAGATGCCGATGTTGAAGAAGAAGCCGTTGCTGAGATGGAAGACGCAATAGAGCAGGAAGACCGGCAGGCGCGTGCGGGCAAACAGCAGCAGCGGCGCGCCCAGCACATGCAGCGCGATCGTCCCCCAGGCCCCGGCGAGGATGACCCAGTCATGCGCGAAGATCGCGCCGAAGGGCAGGTCCTGCGCCTGGTCGCGCAGCCAGATCGCCAGCGGCTCGCCCCTGAGCCAGTCCTCGGTGATCTTCACCAGCCCGGCATAGAGCAGGATGATCTCGGTCTGCGCCCGCAGCGCCCAGACCGACCAGTAGGGCGCGGTCTCGCGCCGGACTTTCGGAAACAGCTTCGCGTCGAGCGACAGCGCATTGCCCGCCGGCAGCAGGCAGAGCAGCCCCGCATAGAGCAGCACCATGTAGAAGTGGTTGAGGTACTGCGCCTTGTCGAGCAGGAAGAAATACGCAAAAAGCAGGGTGAAGCAGATGATCGCGATCCGGTAAAGCAGCCCGAAGGCGACCATCAGCGCCAGCACGCCGACGCCGAGCCAGGCGATGTGCAGCCAGGGCTCGGGCAGCGGCTTGACCCAGGAGAAGCCCCAGTAGCTGAACAGGAAATCCGGCTGCGTGTAATAGCGCGAAATGCGGTCGTCGCGGATGAAGCGCCACACGTCCCAGGCCAGCAGCAGGCCGAAGGCGATCCGCAGCACGGCAAGCGACTGGATCGGGACAGGCGCATGCAGGCGGTCGACGAAGCGCGACAGCAGGCTCGGGCTCGTCGGGATTGGCGCCACGGCTAAGGCTCCAGTGCGGGTTTGAGTCGCAGCCGACAACGCGCCAGCACGCGATTTATTCCACCCTCATATCGTCCCTATCTGTTCAACCACCAGATCGAGACGTTGAGCAGCGTCGCAAACGAGACCCAGGCGACATAGGGCCATTGCAGGTTTGCGGCCAGCCGGTCGAGCGGGCGGAAAACCGCGATCATGGCAAGGATCATCGCCAGGAAAGGGATAATCACGAAGACGCCGCCGAGCGGGCTGTTCAGGCCGAAGAAGACGCAGGACCAGAGTACGTTGAGCCCAAGCTGCGCATGATAGACGGCAAGCGCCCTGGCCTTGCCCGGCGTATCCGCAGGCAGGCGCAGGATGCGGTAGACGCCATAGGCCATCAGCGTGAACAGCAGCGTCCAGGCCGGGCCGAACAGCCAGTTCGGCGGGTTGAAGAACGGCTTGACCAGCGTCGGGTACCAGGTCGAAATCTGCGGGATGGTGATCGCATTGCCGAGTAGCGAGGCGGCGACGACCGGCACGATAGCGATCAGTGCATCGACCCAGAACGGTCTTGGCGACTGTCCTGGCGCGGCATCTGCATGGGATTGTGAAGCACTCATGCCTGCGAGATGGGGCATGGTTGCGCCGCAGGCAAGGTCGCAGGCCTTGCACCATGCCCTCCGCCTGCGCCAGATGGCAGCCTTAGTCCCTCATGGAACTTTATCGGACATCCCATGCCCAAGCGCCCGTTTCATCCCCGCTCTCTCGCCGCGCAGGCCATGGGCAAGATCGACCCTCTGACGAAAGGCGTGGTGACGCCGATCCACATCGCCACGACCTATATCCGCGACGAGGACAACGCCTATTCCTCCGGCTTCGTCTATGGCAGGCCCGACAACGAGACGGTGCGCGAGGCCGAGAGCGTGCTCGCCATGCTGGAGCAGGCCAAGGCCGGCGCGCTGCTGTTCGGCTCGGGCATGGCGGCGGCCACCGCCGTCTTCCAGGCGCTCTCGCCAGGCGACCATGTCGTCGCCTCCAAGGTGATGTACTGGGCGCTGCGCTCCTGGCTTTTGACCGAAGCGACGCGCTGGGGGCTCGTGATCGACTTCGTCGAGACCGACGACCTCGTGGCGCTGAAGGCGGCCGTGAAGCCCGGCGTGACCAGACTGGTCTGGGCCGAGACACCGTCGAACCCGCTCTGGACCATCACCGACATCGCTGGGGCCGCCGAAATCGCTCATGCGGCCGGCGCCAAGCTCGCGGTCGATTCGACCTGCGCCTCGCCGGTGCATACCCGCCCGCTGACGCTCGGCGCCGACATCGTCATGCATGCCGCGACCAAGGTTCTGAACGGCCATTCCGACGTCGTCGCCGGCGTACTCTGCGCCCGTGAGGACGACGCGTTCTGGGGCTCAGTGAAGACCGTCCGCAAGATGCAGGGCGGCATCCTCGGGCCGTTCGAGGCCTATCTGCTGATGCGCGGCCTGCGCACGCTGCATGTCCGGCAGGAGCGCCAGTCGGCCTCGGCGATGACGCTGGCGCAAAAGCTCGCAGCCCATCCGCTGGTGGCCCGCGTGCTCTATCCCGGCCTGCCGCAGCATCCCGGCCACGACATCGCCGCTCGCCAGATGGAAGGCGGCTTCGGCTTCATGCTCTCGGTGCAGGTGACCGGCGGCGAGGCCGCCGCGATCAAGGCCGCCGCCCATGTCGAACTCTACAAGCGCGCCACCTCGCTCGGCGGCGTCGAGAGCCTGATCGAGCACCGCGCCTCGATCGAGGGCGCGGGCTCGCCCTGCCCGACCGACCTTCTGCGCCTCTCGACCGGCATCGAGGATGTCGGCGACCTCTACGACGACCTCGACCAGGCGCTGAAGGCGGGGCACGGCTAAACCCAGATACCCTTCGCCGCCGCCAGCAGCCGCGTCCGCTCGGCCAGGCCGTTGCGGCCGCCATTGACAAGTGTCGTGACGCGAACGATTTCGTCGGCGTCGGCCGCCGCGTTGCAGCCGCGCTCGCGCCAGTATGCGAACGCGACCCGCAGCGAGATCTCCGGCTCCTTCGCCCGCTCGGGCTCGCGCTCCAGATCGACGCCGACAGCCAAGCCGAAGCGGCGGTAGTTCGCCCGGCCGGTGAGCTGGACGATGCCGCGGCCGTGGAAGCGCGCGCCATCACCGGCGACGATGTTGCCGAGGTCGCGGCGGCCTTCATAGCGCGCGAAATAGGACTGCCCACCATATTCCTCCAGCGTGCGGAAGCGATCGGTCTCATGGGCTGCCTGCGCCAGAAAATGACAGATGCGCAGCCGGGTCGTTAGGCCGGCGGTGGCCGCGAGCCCGTCGAAGCCGGCTGCGACGCCGGCGACGATGTCGGGCTTGCCCGATGGAACGAGCCGCCGCAGCCGCTCGGCGGTGACGGATAACAGTGTTGGCCGAACCGGCGTTTGTGGCGGCGCCTCCGCGATCGTCGAACCCTGCATGGACATGATGGCGCTCTCCCGGAGAGGATCGCGCCATGATGAGGCCGTTTCAGTGCAGGGGGATTGAGCGAAAGGGTATCCCCGGTGTCAGTGTCGGCGTTCGATCCCGGCCCGGATGCTGAGGCGGGCGGCGGCGCGGCTGAGCGGCTTGTCGCGGGTCCAGAGCGTCGCGTCGGCCAATCTGGCCGATGCAAGCAGATGGGCATCGACATAGCCGATGCCGATGCCGTGGAGGCGTTCTCGGTCGATCAGATCGAGCACCTCGTTATGCGTGGCGACAGGGGCTTGCGGCAGAAATGTCAGCGTCGTCAAGACCGCCGTGCGGTTTGCGATCGAGCCGAGTATGATCTCGCCGATCGCATAGGGATGCATCAGAAGCTGTCTGCCGGTCATCAGACGCTGCAACCGTGGCTCAGCCCAGCGCATATGGTCGATCCAGACCGAAGCGTCGATGAGGGTCACTCCGCAGGCAAGCGCCGACGCGGTCCAAGTGTCGCGTTGGGATCGGATCCGCCAAGCTTGATCGCCCGCCTGATGGCCTCACGCTCGATCAAGGCCTTCAACGCTTCACGGAACAGCTCGGACTTTTCCGTGAGCCCGGTATAGGCCTGAGCCTGCGCCACCAATTCATCGTCGAGAGTGACCGTCGTTCTCATGGCCTGCGCTCCTGCGGAGGCATCGGATATAGCATCAGATGATGCGTAAATCGCATGCTTGCCATCGCAGGGCCGCTCAGCCCCCCGCCACCTTCTGATAATCCTTCACATCGGAAAACGTGACCTCCGGAGCCCGCTCCGCGTCGTACTTCAAGGTGAACTGGCTCGACGCCATGAACACCGGGTCGCCGTCGAGATCATCGGCCATCGATGACGGCTTCAGGCTCACGAACTTCTGCAGCGCGACCTTGTCGTCGCTGGAGACCCAGCGCGCGATCGAGAACTGGCAGGGCTCGAAATCGACCGGCAGCGAGTACTCGGCATCCATTCGCTCCTTCAGCACGTCGAGCTGGAGCGCCCCGACGACGCCGACGATGGCGGGCGCGCCGTCATGGGGCAGGAAGAGCTGGACGACGCCTTCTTCCGCCATCTGCTGCAGCGCCTCGCGCAGTTTCTTGGCCTTCATCGCGTCCTTCAGCTTCACCCGGCGCAGGATTTCCGGCGCGAACGAGGGCACACCCTTGAAGACGATGTCCTCGCCCTCGGTCAGCGTGTCGCCGATGCGTAAGGTTCCGTGGTTGGGCAGGCCGACGATGTCGCCGGCATAGGCCTCCTCGGCGATCGAGCGGTCGCGGGCGAAGAAGAACTGCGGCGCGTTCAGCGGCATCGGCTTGCTCGTCCGCACCAGCTTGGCCTTCATGCCGCGCGAGAGCTTGCCCGAGCAGACGCGCATGAAGGCGATGCGGTCGCGGTGGTTGGGGTCCATGTTCGCCTGGATCTTGAAGACGAAGCCGGTCATCTTCGGCTCGCCGGCCTGGATCGCCCGCTTGTCGGCGATCTGGGCGCGCGGGCTCGGGGCGAGCGCGCCCAGCGCGTCGATCAGGTCGCGCACGCCATAGTCGCGCAGCGCCGCGCCGAAATAAAGCGGCGTCAGATGGCCCTCGCGAAAGGATTGCAGGTCGAAGGGCTTCAGCCCCTCGGCTGCGAGAAAGACCTCCTCGCGCCAGGCCTCGGCTGCGCCATGCGGCAGCAACTCGTCGAAGAGCGGGTCGTCCCAGCCCGAAACCTTCTGGTCTTGCGTCTGCTCGTCGCCCTTCTGGTTGCGCCGGAAGGTATTGGCCTTGAGATCATAGGTGCCGACGAATTCGCGCCCGCGCCCGACCGGCCAGGTCATCGGCGCGACGTCGAGCGCCAGCGTGTTCTCGATCTCGGCGATCAGCTCGAAGGGATCGCGCGTCTCGCGGTCGACCTTGTTGATGAAGGTGACGATCGGGATGTCGCGCAGGCGGCAGACCTCGAAAAGCTTCTTGGTGCGCGCCTCGATGCCCTTGGCGGCGTCGATCACCATCACGGCGGAATCGACCGCAGTCAGGGTCCGGTAGGTGTCCTCGGAGAAATCCTCGTGGCCCGGCGTATCGAGCAGGTTGAAGACGTGGCCGTCATATTCGAAGGTCATCACCGAGGTGACGACCGAGATGCCGCGCTGGCGCTCGATCTTCATCCAGTCCGACGAGGTCTGGCGGCGGCCGGCTTTCGCGCGCACCTCGCCGGCGAGCTGGATCGCGCCGCCGAAATAGAGCAGCTTTTCGGTCAGCGTGGTCTTGCCGGCGTCCGGGTGCGAGATGATCGCGAAGGTGCGCCGGCGCGCATGCGGAGCATTGTCCGCGCGGTCGATGGTCGAAGTGTCGGTCATGCCGGTTGAAGACAGGATGCGCCCGGCGAAGTCAATCATGCCTGCAGCCACGCTCGCGCCTCACGCATCCGCGAGACGCGCGCGCCGTCCTTGCGCCTCCTGTCAACGCCGGCCACTCTCGCCACCATCGCCGTCCTGACCGGAACGAGACCGCCCTTGTCCCATGAACCGCTCCATATCGACTTCCTCAACGCGCTCGACGTGGCGGCGCTGAACCTGAGCGATGCCGAGATCATCTCCGCCGTCGAGGCGGGGCTGGCGGCGCAGGGGCGGGCCGAGACTGTCATCGAGCCGCGCATGCACCTGATGCCGAAGGTCGCCAACGGGCATTTCAACGTGCTGCGCGGCGCGTTTCGCGCGCCGATCAACCGGGCCGGCGTCAAGGTGATCGGCGACTTCGTCGACAACTACAAGCTCGGCCTGCCCTCCGAGATGGGCCTGCTTCTGCTGATGGACCCCGCCACCGGCGTGCCGACCGCGATCGTCGACGGCAGCCACCTCACCGACATGCGCACCGGTGCGATCACCGCGATCGGGGCCAAGCATCTGGCGCGCAAGGGCTCGAAGGTCCTGGGCCATGTCGGCGCGCGCGGCACCGCCTACTGGAACGTGCGCCTGCTCGATTCGCTGTTCGATTTCGACGAGATCAGGGTCCATTCCCGCCGCAAGGAGAGCCGCGATGCTTTTGGCGCAAAGCTCTCGGCCGATCTCGGCAAGACGGTGACCGTGACCGAGGACTGGCGCTCCTGCGTCGAGGGGGCGGACATCGTGGTCGAGGCCTCGCGGCTGGATGCGCCCGAGCCGATGCTGAAGACGGAGTGGATCAAGCAGGGGGCCTTCGTCGTGCCCTATGGCACGATGAGCGCGGTCGAGCTGTCGCTCACCGACATCATGAGCAAGCTCGTGGTGGACGACTGGGGCCAGTGCAAGGGCGGCCAGTTCGGCTCGCTGCGCGCCCATGTCGAGGCCGGAAAACTGTCCGAGCAGACGCTGCATGCCGAGATGGGCGAGATCGTCGCCGGGCTCAAAGCCGGCCGCGAGCGCGAGGACGAGACCATCCTGTTCTGGCATCGCGGCCTCTCACTGTCGGACATCGCGCTCGGCGACTTCATGCTGGCCAAGGCCAAGACGATGGGGCTGGGCCAGCGGCTGCGCTACGCGTGAGCCTGATCGCCAATGCGCGGATGTATACGGTCAATCCGGCCGTCGCCGAGGCATGGGCTGCGCTGTTCGCCTGGGTGTCGCACCGCTCGGGCGTCGCGCTCAAGGTCATCCCCCACGCCGCGCCGGCTCCGCTGGAAGAGCTGTGGAAACGCGACGATCTGGGGCTCGCCTTCGTCTGCGGCTATCCCTTCGCGACCGGCGGTTTTCCGGTGCAGCCGGTTGCCGCGCCCGTTCCGGCATCACCGCTCGCTGCCGGCCGGCCGCTCTACGCGACGCATCTCGTCGTGCGGGCAGACAGCGCCATCGCGACGCTGCAGCAGAGCTTCGGCTGCCGCATCGGCTGGACTGTCGAACACTCGCAATCGGGCTTCAACGCGCTGCGCACGCATCTTCTGCCGCACCGCTGGAATGGCCGGCCTCTCTTCGCCGCCGGCATCGGCCCCTTGCTGACGCCTCGCTGCGTGGTCGATGCGGTGCTGGCCAATGAGATCGACATCGGCCCGCTCGATTCGTACTGGCACGATCTGCTTCTGGCGCATGAACCGGAGACGGCCGCTCGGCTGCGCATCGTCGAGACGACGCAAGCAACGCCGATGCCGCTGCTGGTCGCGTCGGACGGGGTCGATCCGGCGATCGTTGCGCGCTTGCGAACGGCGTTGCTCGCCGCTTGCAATGATCCCGAAGCCGGGGCGTTGCTTGCGGCCTTGTCGCTTGCCGGCTTCGCGGAGGTTGCCGCCGAAGGCTATCAGCCGCTCCTCGGCGCTGCCGAAAGGGCGGACGAAGCCGGCTACCGACGGCCCGGATAGCTGGGACGATCTCAAGTTGACGCCGTCATCCCGGGCTTGCCCCGGGATCCATCATAGAGGGCTGTCCTGCTTTACGATGGATCCCGGCGCTGCGCCGCTGCGCGGCTTGTCCGGGATGACGTGAGGGGTTCCGAGAGAACTTGGGAACCTCAGTTCTTCAGCCGATAGCCCGTCTTGAAAATCCACGCGACCGCGCCGATGCAGGCGGCGAGGAACACCAGCGTCATGCCGAGGCTTACTCCGATGCCGACATCCGCCACGCCGTAAAAACTCCAGCGGAAGCCGCTGATCAGGTAGACGACCGGGTTGAACAGGGTCACGACCCGCCAGAACGGCGGCAGCATCTCGATCGAGTAGAACGAGCCGCCCAGGAAGGCGAGCGGCGTCACGATCAGCAGCGGCACCACCTGCAGCTTCTCGAAGCCGTCGGCCCAGATGCCGATGATGAAGCCGAACAGGCTGAAGGTGGTCGCCGTCAGCACGAGGAAGAGCAGCATGAAGAACGGATGCTCGATCCGCAGCGGCACGAACAGCGTCGCAGTCGCCAGGATGATCAGGCCGAGCAGTATCGACTTGGTCGCGGCAGCCCCGACGTAAGCCGCCACCGCCTCCCACCAGGCGACCGGGGCGGAGAGCAATTCGTAGATCGTGCCGGTGAATTTCGGGAAATAGATCGCGAAGGATGCGTTGGCGATGCTCTGCGTCAGCAGCGAGAGCATGATCAGGCCGGGTACGATGAAAGCGCCATAGGGCACGCCGTCGATCGACTGCATGCGCGAGCCGATCGCCGCCCCGAACACGACGAAATAGAGCGAGGTCGAGATCACCGGCGAGAGGATGCTCTGCATCGGCGTCCGCCAGGTGCGGGCCATCTCGAAACGATAGATCGCGACGATGGCGTGCCAGTTGACGATGAAGCCCGAATTCATGACCGGCTCCTCACCAGGCTGACGAAGATGTCCTCCAGCGAACTCTGGCTGGTCTGGAGATCGCGGAAGCGGATGCCGGCCTCAGCGAGGGCCTGAAGCAGCGCGGTGATGCCGGTGCGCTCGGCCTTGGTGTCGTAGCTGTAGACAAGCTCCGAGCCGTTGGCGGCCAGAGAAAGGTCGAAAGCGGCGAGCACCGCGGGAATCGCAGCCAGCGGTTCCTGAAGATACAGCGTCAACTGCTTGCGGCCGAGCTTGCGCATCAGCTCGCTCTTCTCCTCGACGAGGATGATCTCGCCCTTGCTGATCACGCCGACGCGGTCGGCCATCTCCTCGGCCTCCTCGATGTAGTGCGTCGTCAGGATGATGGTGACGCCGTCCTCGCGCAGCTTGCGGACCATCTTCCACATGTCCTGGCGCAATTCGACATCGACGCCGGCGGTCGGCTCGTCGAGGAACAGGATGCGCGGCTCGTGGCTCAGCGCCTTGGCGATCAGCACGCGGCGCTTCATGCCGCCGGAAAGCCGCCGTATTTCGGTGTCGCGCTTGTCCCAGAGCGAAAGGTCTCTCAGCACCTGCTCGATATGGGCCGGATTTCGCGCCTTGCCGAACAGGCCCCGGCTGAACGAGACGGTCGACCAGACGGTCTCGAACGCGTCGGTGGTCAGTTCCTGCGGCACGAGGCCGATCGCGGATCGGGCGGCGCGGTAGTCGCGGGAAATGTCATGGCCGTCGGCCAGCACCTGCCCGGAACTCGGATTGACCAATCCGCAGATGATGCTGATCAGCGTCGTCTTGCCGGCGCCGTTGGGGCCGAGCAGGGCAAAGATCTCGCCACGGCGGATCTCGAGATCGACCGACTTCAGCGCCTGGAAGCCCGACGCATAGGTCTTGGAGAGATTGGAGACGGAGATGATCGCAGACATGGCCGCCATATAGGGGAAAGCATCGACAGTTTCGATGACGGCCGACACGCCATCTTCGGGCAGCCGCCATGCGTGGAGCGGTTTCGTGCCCGCTCAGCCCGTCACATCGCGTCAGGAGGCCGAAAACCGATGACGGCGAAAACAACTCCGCCCGAAACGGACATGGCCGGGTCGCGGACCCGGCCATGTCGAGATTTCAGCGTAGAGCCGTGCTCAGCGCATGAAGAACCAGAGCAGGATGATGATCGGAATCGGAATACCGAGCAACCAGAGAGCAATCGAACGCATGGTGTCACCCCGAATGTGGATTAGAACTGCGGGGGCAACGCCGGCGCGGCGGGGAAAGTTCCAGCGCGCCAGCCAAAGGCCTTACTTGAAGGCGATGCTGTTGACGACCTTGCTCATCGCCGCATCATGCTCCTTATGCCCGTCCACCGAGGCCCAATAGGTCATCAGGATGATCTTGCCTGCGACATTGGGGTTGATCGCGACATAGCGGATGATCGAGGGGCCGTCCTTGCTCGTCGCCTTCAGCTCGGTGAATGACCAGGCGCGGCCGTTGATCTCCTGCTTGGAGGTTTCCGACGCGCCGGTCACCTTGACGCCCTGCTTGTCGAAATAGACATCATGCTCCTTCTGGACCGCGTCCATCTCACCGGGCGCGATCAGCTCGAACCAGACATAGATCTCCTCGTCGGGCGTCTTGAACTCGATGCCGCGCGCGACCTTCGAATTCGGCCAGTCGTCGGGGATCGTCACGATCGCGACCGGGTCGGCGCTGGTGATCGAGAGCGGGCCGGCCTGTGCGGCTCCCGATATCGGCATGCTGGCGCAAAGCGCGATGGCGAGCGCGACGAGAATGGTCCGCAACATGGTCTTCCCCCGATGACATGGCATTGGATTCATGGCGATGCCGGCCTAGCCGAACGACCTTCAGGCCAGCATCGCCGGACGATGCGCCGCGTCCATGGCAACGGCAAGCGACAGCCACGACAATCAGGCGAGCGGCATGACAGAAGGATGCCAGATCGGTTGATAGCCGTTCGCAAGCGCGGCCAGCGTGGCCGGCGGCGTCGCGACGCTGAGCAGGCCGGTGGGGCGCGCCAGTCTCGCCACATAGCCGCCCGGCGACCAGAGCAGTGCCGCCCCCGCCCGCAGCGCGAGGAAGGCGTCGCCGTGCAAGACCACCGTGCCGTCAGGGAGGTCCTCCGCCGGTCGCGCGTGGAAACGCTTGGCCCGGCCGTCGCGCCGTTCCCCGTCGAGCAGCCGGTCGATCTCCGGAAACAGCGGCGTCTCAGTCATCCCCCGGCCCCTCATCAGCGCCCCACGCCAGGCATGCGCATCCGCCCGGCGGCACTCGACGCAGGGGCGGTGTCCAGCTGCCAACGCCGTCACCTCGTCGCAGAAGAACAGTTCGGTGTAGCCCCGGCCCCAGACCGCCCGCCGCCGGCCCTTGAAGGCGAGCACGCAGCAGATCCATTGCCGGCTGGCATGGGTGCGCACGGGAAGTGCCTGCGTCGTCGGATCATGAAAGCGCCCGCCGCGATTGCCGAACAGGGTCCCGCGCGCCGGATCGGCAAAGAGGCTGCCGTCGGGTGCGATGCGGTTTGGGAGGGGCATGGCGAGAGCCTAGCTTCGACGTCGCCCGCTTCTGGCAGGATGTCTCACCGCGGCAGCAGCGCCCAATAGTCGAATTCGAGGATCACGCCGTCGTCGTAGTGAGTGGCGTCGTGCTTCAGCGGGTATTCGTTGCAGGGCCGGTTCTTGGTCGCGACGAGGCGCAGGCGCAGCGCGCCGACATCGCTGCGGTCGGGCAGTTCGGCCGATTCCAGCACCTCGCTCCAGGCGAAGACGGTTTCGCCGGCGAAGAGCGGTGCGACATGCCGGCCGCCATTGATCGCGGCGATGTGGAAGGCGTTGCCCAAGCCGTTGAAGGAGAGCGCGCGGGCCAGGCTGATGACGTGTCCGCCATAGATCAGGCGCTTGCCGAAGCGGCTCTCGCGCGCCGAATAGGCGTCGAAATGCACTTTTGCCGTATTCTGGTAGAGCCGCGTCGCGATCTGGTGCTCGGCCTCCTCGACGGTTACGCCGTCGACATGGTCGATCTTCTCGCCCAGCGCATAGTCGCCCCAGCGGAAGGCCGAGCCGGCCAGCGCGTCATCGTAGAACGCCGTCGCCAGCGGCGGGCAGCCCTGGCCCAGTTCCTCCGGCAGCACGGCCCCGGCCAGTTCCGGCACCTGCTCGGCATGGGCCGGCGTGCCGGGCTGGCGCTTGCGCACCAGCACCCAGCGGGCATAGCTCAGGACCATCTCGGCGTTCTGGTTGCGGCCGATCGAACGGACATAGACGATGCCGGCGTCGCCGGCCGAGGTCTGCTTCAGCCCGATCACCTCCGAGGTGGTCGAGAGCGTGTCTCCGGCATAGACCGGCCTGAGGAAACGGCCATCGGCATAGCCAAGATTGGCGACCGCGTTCAGCGAGATGTCGGGCACCGTCTTGCCGAAGACGATGTGGAAGACCAGCAGATCGTCGATCGGCGCTTCCGCGTAACCGATCGCCTTGGCGAAGGCGTCCGAGGACTGCACGGCGAAGCGCGGCCCGTAGAGCGCGCTGTAGAGCGAGGCGTCCCCGGCCCGGATCGTGCGCGGCGTCGCATGGACGATGGTCTCGCCCAGGCGGAAATCCTCGAAGAAGCGGCCGGGACTGGTTTTCGCGACGGGTTCGGACATGGGCTCTGGCTCGGTTGCACGCGCAGAGTGTGCGCTGCGGCAGGCGGCTGCGTCCAGTGGCGGACGAGATCGACCAAAGCAGGATCAGGCGCCGTCCGCCATGTCGTGCTGATGCCGCCAATCTGGCGAGATGGCCGCAGTCAGCCCTCGTCGGCGAGCGGGTGCAGGTCGCGGACCATGCTCTTCAGGCGTTCGTCGAGGACATGGGTGTAGATCTGGGTCGTGGCGATGTCGGCATGGCCGAGCAGTTCCTGCACGACGCGCAGGTCCGCGCCATTCTGCAGGAGGTGGCTGGCGAAGGCGTGGCGCAGCACATGCGGGCTCATCGCGGCGGCCGGGAGTCCCGCCGCGCCGGCCAATGTCTTCAGGTCGCGGGCAAACGCCTGGCGCGTCAGGTGGCCGCTTTCGGCGTCAGCGGGGAAGAGCCAGCGCCCCTCCGCCTGTCCGGCTTCCTTCAGCGCATCGAGCCAGACCCTTGCCGCGGCGCGCGCCGGCTCGTTCAGCGGCACCAGCCGGTCCTTGTCGCCCTTGCCGCGCACGATCAGGAAACGCTCGCGCGTCGTGGCGGCCGAGCGGGGCAGGGCGATCAGTTCCGAGACGCGCAGGCCGGTGGCGTAGAGCATCTCGATCAGGCAGCGCATCCGCAGCGCCCGCAGCCGCCCGGCCGGCGTCGGCCCCTCGACTTCGCAAGCGAGGCGCGCGGCCTCCAGCAGGCGCTCGACGGCCGCGACGGAGACGATCTTTGGCAACGGCCGGCCCTGACGCGGGCCTTGCAACGCGGCCGAAGGGTCCGTTCCCGACAGCCCCTCCGTATAGAGGAAGCGGTGGAACTGGCGCACGGCCGAGAGCCGGCGCGCGGCCGAGGAGGCCTTGAGGCCGCGCGCGGCGATATCGGCAAGCCAGCCGCGGATGTCGTCGGAGGTGGCGTCCGCCAACGCCCGATTGCCGAGGAAGATGATGTAGTCGCTGACATCGCGCTCATAGGCGTCGAGCGTGTTGCGCGCCGCGCCGCGCTCGGCCGCAAGCATGTCGAGAAACGACTTCAGCCGCTGCTGCGACAGCCGGCTCATTTCGGCTGGAGTTTTGCGGGCGGCACCGTTTCGGTGATCTCGCGCGGCTCCGGCGTCACGAAGGTGACGAGCGCGACCATGCCGCCGAAGACGAGCCCGCCCAGTATGGCGAGGATGGCGACGAATCTGAACAGCGTCGGCACGCGCGGCGACCTTTGCGGATGTCACGTCCCGATTCGCACCGGAACCTCCCGGTTATTCCCGATCGGACCTTGCGGACGCAAGGGCAGCCGGGCCACGGCGACCGGCAATCGCATGAACGGTTTCGAGGCGCTGAACTTTCCGCCCCCTCCCCCCGCCGCAAGCGGGGGGAAGGGGACAGGGCGGCGCTTCCAACCATTGCATGGAAAGCCGGGCATGACGCCGCGCGATCGGTCATGCTAAAGCGGCTTTCGAGGACAACGCCAAAGTGACGATCGTCGAGACCGCAGAGACCATCGACCGCGACGCCCTGCGCCATGCGCTGGGTTCGCGCGCGATCGTGCTCGTCGGGATGATGGGCTCGGGTAAAAGCTCGGTCGGCCGCAGGCTCGGCGCGAAGCTCGGCCTGCCCTTCGTCGATGCCGATGTCGAGATCGAGACGGCGGCCGGCATGACGATCCCCGAGATCTTCGCGCAGCGCGGCGAAAGCGAGTTCCGCGACGGCGAGCGCCGTGTGATCAGCCGCATCCTGACCACGCGCGCACCCCTCGTGCTGGCGACGGGCGGCGGCGCCTTCATGAATTCCGAGACGCGCGACAAGATCGCCCGTCTCGGCATCTCGATCTGGCTCAAGGCCGAGCCCGAGGTGCTGATGCGGCGGGTGCGCAAGCGCGCCAACCGGCCCTTGCTGCAGACCGCCGATCCCGACGCCACGATGCGGCGCATGCTGGCCGAGCGCGAGCCGGTCTATGCGCTGGCCGACCTGACCCTGACCTCGCGCGACGCACCCCATGACGTCGTCGTCGAGGATGCGATTGCGGCGCTCGACGCGATGATGCGCGCCGCCGAGAACCGCGCGGAAGCCTCATGAGCGTTCCCGCCAACGAGACCCCCGGCGCGCGAATCGGCGTCTCCGTCGCGCTGGAGGGCCGCGCCTACGACATCCATATCGGCCGCCATCTGCTCTGCGAAGCGGCCGGGCTGATCGGCGATCTCGCGCCGGGCGCGAAGGTCGCGCTCGTCACCGACGGGAACGTGGCCGCGCTGCACGCGCCGGCGCTGGAGGCGAGCCTGCATCAGGCCGGGCTCAACTCGATCCGGATCACGATTCCGCCTGGCGAAGCGTCGAAATCCTATGGCCAGTTGGCCGCGCTCTGCGACGAACTGCTGGCAGCGAAGATCGAGCGCAACGACATCGTCGTGGCGCTCGGCGGCGGCGTCGTCGGCGACCTCACGGGGTTTGCGGCGGCGATCCTGCGGCGCGGGGTGCGGCTCATTCAGATTCCGACCAGCCTGTTGGCGCAGGTCGATTCATCGGTCGGCGGCAAGACTGGCATCAACTCCAGCCATGGCAAGAACCTGATCGGCGCGTTCCATCAGCCGGCGCTGGTGATCGCCGATACGGCGCTGCTCGATACGCTGAGCGAGCGCGAGTTCAAGGCGGGCTATGCCGAGGTGGTGAAATACGGGCTGATCGACGATCCCGGCTTCTTCGACTGGTGCGAGGCCAACTGGAGCCGGATCATCGAGGGCGGCCCCGAGCGCGACCATGCTGTCGCGGTCGCCTGCCGGGCGAAGGCGGCCATCGTCGCGCGCGACGAACGCGAGGAGGGCGACCGCGCCTTGCTCAATCTCGGCCACACCTTTGCGCACGCGCTGGAGCGGCTGACGTCATACGATTCCGCGCGGCTCGTCCATGGCGAGGCGGTGGCGATCGGGCTTGCGCTGGCCTTCCGCTTCTCGCAGCGGCTGGGGCTCTGTTCCGGCCAAGACGCCGTGCGCGTCGCGCGTCATCTCGATGCGGTCGGCCTGCCGAGCACGCTGCAACAGGTGCCGGGCGGAACCGGGAGCGCCGACGAGATCGTCGCGGCCATGGCGCAGGACAAGAAGGTGAAGCGCGGCGTGCTGACCTTCATCCTGGCGCGCGGCATCGGCCGCAGCTTCATTGCGCCGGGCGTGGCGGCCGATGACGTGCGGGCGTTCGTGGCCGAGGAACTCGCCGCCGGCTAGGCCAGCCCCGCCATCACCTCTTGCGCCAGCGCGTCGCCGCTCTCGAAGGCGGCCTCGACGCGCGGGCCGAGGCACCAGTCGCCGCAGGCGCCGAGATTCGTGTCCTCGTCCCACAGAAAGGGCTGTCCGGCCGTCTGCTCGACCAGGGCATAGCGCCAGCGATGCGCCGCGATGAAGCTCGGCTGCGCCGCAATGCCGGTCAGGTCGCGAAAGGCCGCGAGCAGGAGCGGCGCGACCTCGGCCGGGCTGCCCTCAAGATTGGCGCGCGACCAGTCGGGCGTGGCGTGGACGACGATCGTCTCGGTCTCGCGGCTGCGGCCGGGCTTGCTCGAATCGCGCGCGATCCAGCCGATCGCGGCATGTTCAGGGCGCATCCGGTCGGAAGGCAGGCCGAGCGCGGCCTCGAACGCCAGCATCAGGGCCCAGCACGGCGCGTAGGACGCCTGCTGCATCGGGCTCCAGGCGAGGGCGGCGGAGGCTGCGAGCGGGACCGCCTGCGGCGCGGGCATAGCGAGGATCGTGGCGGCGAAGGAGCCATTGCCCGGCGTCGCGACCGCGCCGTCGGGGTCATGAATGCTCCAGCCGGCGTCGCCCCTGTGCAACGCCGCCACCTGGCTCCCGGCGACGATGGTGCAACCCGCCGCCATGGCGCGCGCCGGGGCGCTCATGCCGGGCGTGCCGACATAATGCCCGTTATCCCAGTCGCCGACCTGACCGTCGGCCAGCCAGCCCTCGACCAGCGCGCGGAAGCGCTCGCCCCTCGCGGTGAAATACTGCGCGCCATGGTCGAACTGGAGCGCGCCTGCGCGCCGCGTCGCCATGCGCCCGCCGAGCCCGCGGCTCTTGTCGAACAGGGTGACGGCGTGCCCTGCGTCCCTGAAGCGACGCGCGGCGGCGAGGCCAGCCATCCCCGCGCCGATGATGGCGATCTGTCTGGTCATCTGCTCTCGTCCGGGTTGCAATCCTGCAATACGTGCGGACCGCCGCACCGGACCTCTGCTCCGAGCGAAAATGCGTTCGGCCTCAGCCGCGTGCATTGTCCATGAAGCGGCGGCAGAGGTCGGCGTCCCAGCGCAGCACGTCGCCGGGGGCTGTGTCCTTGCGCATGAGCGCGGTCGAGACGATGACGCCGTCGGCGGCCCTCAAGGCCTCGCCGACATTGCCCGTCGTGACGCTGCCGCCGAGCAGGATCGGCCGCTTGATGCCGGTCTTGCGGGCGCGCTCGATCCGGGCGAGCGAATCGGCCCAGTCGGCCCCGGTCAGGATCAAGCCGTCGGCCCCGGTCTTCTGCGCCCATTCGGCTGCGAATTCCGGCGTCTCCGGGGACATCGGTACAGCCGTGCGGTCATGCACGTCGGCGAGGATGGCAATATCGTCGCGGTCGATGCCGCTGCGAAAAGCCATGGCTTGAGCGCCCATACCGGTGCGCGGTCCCTGCGCGGTCATCGCAGCCCCGACGAAGACTTTCAGCCGCACGAAATCGGCCCCGGCCGCATGCGCGACCGAGAGGGAGGCGACCGGATCATGCGCCTCGACGATGATGCCGAGCCCGATATTCGGCACCTCGCGGCGCAGGAAACGCCCCAGCGCCGCCGTCATGGCCAGCGAGAGCGGGGCCATCGCGCCGGCCTCGCGGGTCTGGTCCTGCAATTTGACATAAGGCACGCCGGCCTCGGCAAACACGCGGGCATTGGTCGCGACATAGTCCTCGAGGAAGGCCATGCCCTTGTCCCGCAGCTTGCCGAAATCCGGCAGGTGCAGCGCGGCGATGACGAGCGGGCGGGGGGCAAAGACGCGAAGCGTGGACATGGCTTATGTCGGGTTCCGGAGGCGGTTTCAGGTGGGCATGGCGGCGAGCGGTCGGTCTATGGCGGCGGCATGTTTCGCGACGCGCTCGCGGCAGGCGGCGCGGTCGACCGGCAGCGCGCCATCGACGCCGAAGCGGCTGACGATCAGCGAGGCCGAGACCGTGCCGAAACAGGCAGCCCAGACCGGGTCGCCGGTCTCGACGAGCCCGGCGAGGAAGCCGCCGCAGAAGCTGTCGCCCGCGCCGGTGGGGTCGATCGCGTCGGTCGGCAGGACCGGCACAAGCACGGGCCGGCCTCTGACCTTGTCCCAGACCAGCGCGCCCTTGGCCCCGAGCTTGACGGCGGCCGTGCCGCGGCAGCGGGCCGCCAGCAACGCGAGCGCCGGCTCGATCTCCATGCCCGGCAGGATGGCGCGCAGCTCGACCTCGCTCGGCAGGAAGGCGTCGACCTGCGCGAGCAGCGGTTCGAGTTCGGGCAGCGAGAGTTCGGCGAGCTGCCAGCCGGCGTCGAGCGTCACCACCATGCCGCGCGCGTTGAACAGCGGCAGCATGGCGTCGAGCACCACGGTCCGGCTCGGCGCAAGATGGACGCCGCGCGCGCCGAGATAGCTCCGGGGCACCTGCGCCGGCGTCATCGGATGTGTGTCGCGGAACTGCGAATAGCTCAGTTCGGTGGAGACATCGCGCGCCCGCAGCATCTCCTGCCAGCTTGCGATCTGGGCCGGATTCAATCGGTCGGTCGGAAAGCCGGCCTCGGCAAGAGCGCCCGGTGGGCTCGACAGGCCCTCCTGCCGATTGCCCTCGGAATCGTAGATGAACCAGTTGCAGCTTTCGAGCGCGTCGTCGTGCATCACGACGCCGTCGAGCGCGATGCCGCTGCGGGCAAGCTTTTCCAGCGCCGGTTTCGGATAGGTCGAGACGGCGACGCTGACGAGGCCGACCGTCTGGGCCCAGCACAGCGCGCCGACGGCGGAGTAAGCGCCGTTTCCGCCGACGCGCGCCAGCGCGACGGTCCCGTCCGACGAGATCACATTGTCGACGGTGAGCCCGCCGACCGTGACGAGCTCAGGCGTCACGCCGCGAGGCCGCCGACAGCCAAGCCGCCAAGCTGCGGCGCGCCGAGCCCGAGCGCATCGCGCGCCTTGGTGACGTGATAGGAGAACAGGTGCAGCGGCACGCTGTAGAGCATCGGCGCGAGTTCGGCCCGGACCTTCGGCAGGCGCCAGACATGGGCGGCATAGGCGTCGAAGGCCGTCTCGCCCTCGGGCGCGAGCACGATGGTGTGCCCGCCGACGCCCTTGCCGACGATCACCGTCTCCAGCGCGCGCTGATGGCTCGCAGCATCCGGCGCGATCACGAACATAGGGTCGCCGGCCTTCTGGGTGCGGTAGTGGTGGTATTCCTCCAGCGGGAAGGCGATGGCGTGGATCGGGGCCAGCTCTTTCAGCTTGGCCGCGCCGAAAGCCGCCGGTGCGAAATGCGGGCCCGCGCCGGCCAGCAGCACCATATCGGCACGGGCGAGTTCCTTGCCGAGCGCGATCGCCTGGTCGGTGAAGTCGCGCGAGACCTTGTCCATCAGCGCCGGCATCGCGGCGAGATCGGCCGCGAGACCGGCGGCGTCGCCCTCGCCGCGGCCGCGCGCCCTGGCGATGGCGAGCGCGAGCGCGATCTTCAGCGCCATGGCAGCCGTGCTGGACTGCGTCGGCCAGCCGCCGCGCGTCGCCTGGATCAAGAGCGTGTCGGGGAATTCCCGCGTCATCGCGGAGTTGGCTGAGTTCGAGAGCGCCACCGCATAGCCGCCTTTGGCGACCGCGCCGCGCAGGCCGGCCATCACCGGGGCGGTGTTGCCGCTGGAGCTCAGGCCGATCACCAGCGTGGCGTCGTCCACCGTGGCGAGCCCGTAATGCTCGAAGTCGAAGGCCTCATAGGGCTCGCAGACGATGCCGAGCACGCGCTCCATGGCGAGGCGGACGCCATAGCCGGAAATCCAGGAATCGCCGCAGCCGATCATGACGACGCGGCGCAAGGGGCGCTGGCTGAGATCCTTCGCGATGCGTGCGATGCCGCCGGCTGCCGTCTCCAGCGTGCGCGAGATCGCCTGGCCCTGCGCCATCATCTCCTGTCTGGTCAGTTCGACCCGGCGGAAGCGCTCGGGGTCGCCTGGCGCATCGGAGGAGGATTCGCGCTTCAGGGCTTTGAATTGCTGGCTGTGGTCGACCATGGTCGTGTCTATCCTGTCGCTGATCCGTCGATGGCCTGTTCTTACGGGTCGGCCATGGGGCTGACTTTCGATATTCTTCATTTTAAACTGAAACGCAAGACGCACCGAAAAGCCAGCATGAGCCAGACGCAACCCCCTCCCGACCTTACGATCGGCCGCTCGCCGCCACGCCATGAGCGCATCCTCGACATGCTGAAAGCCCGGGGCGTGGTCGAGGTCACGACGCTGGCCGAGACGCTCGGCGTCTCGGCGGTGACCATCCGCGCCGATCTCGACGCGCTGGAGAAGCGCCGCATGATCCGGCGGATCAGGGGCGGCGCCATGGCGCTGCGCCCGGCCCGCTTCGAGCGCCCGGCCGACTTGCCGAGCCAGACCTATCCGGCCGAGAAGGAGGCGATCGCCGATCTCGCCGCGAGCCTGGTCCGCGACGGCGAGACCATCATCCTCGACGCCGGCACGACCACGCTGGCGCTGGCGCAGGCGCTGCCGAGGGGTTTGACCGACGTGGTGGTCGTCACCAACGGACTCGACATCGCCATCGCGCTGGAAGGCCATCCGGGCGTCACCGTCATCGTCACAGGCGGGCGGCTCAGGCGGCGCGGGCGCAATGGCCGCGCCCACAGCCTGATCTCGCCCTTCGGCACGCATCTTCTGCGCGAGATCAACGCCGACGTCGCCTTCCTCTGCTGCGCCGGGGTCGACGCGGCGCGCGGCTTCACCAACGGCAACTGGGAGGAGGCCGAGATCAAGCAGGCGATGATCGCGGCCGCCTTGCGCGTCATCGTCGTCGCCGACCACGGCAAGATCGGCCATGTCGGCAGCGCGCGCATCGCCCCGCTCGACCAGGTCGATCTGCTGGTCACCGACAGCGGCGCGCCGGCCGCCGACATCCAGGCGCTGGAGGCGGCGGGCCTGCGCGTCGCGGTGGCGTGAGCGGCGCGAAAATCATCCCTGGCTGATTAAGTTTTATGCTTGCGAAAGGTTTCGTTTCTTCTCAAACTGAAAGACAGTCATCGCCGGATCGAAACATCGCGCTGAGCCCCGGCACCGTCCGCCCGGCCAGAGCCAATCAGGAGGCCGTCTTATGAAGACCTTGTCTCGACGCTTGTTTCTGGGCGCAGCCACCGGGGCCGCCATCGCTGCGCCCTCGGTGCTGAGGGCGCAGGCGCGCGAACTCGTCATGATCGGTTATGGCAGCGCCCAGGACGATCCGCTGAAGCGGGCCGGCGCGGAACTGGCCAAGCGGCATCCGGGCGTCTCGCTGCGGGTGATCGGCGGGCTTTCGGCCGAGGCGATCGCCCAGATCAAGGCGGCGCGCGGCGCGTCTCCCTACGATTTCGCGGTGATGGGCTCGCCGGCGATTATCAACGCGGTCGACGAGGGTGTTCTGGAGAAGCTCGACCTCGCCAAGATCCCGAACGCCAAGAACATCGACGAGCGCTTCCCGCCCTATGCCTATGGCATGGGCGTGCCGATCAGCTATGCCGGCATCGGCATCGCCTACAACAAGCAGATGGTGCCGAACCCGCCAAAAACCTGGGCCGACCTCTGGAAGCCCGAATATGCCGGCAAGATCGGCACCTCGCGGCCGCAGTCCAATCTCGGGCTGGCCTGCGTGTCGATCGCGGCCGCAGCCTTCGGCAGGCCCGATTCCGACACCGATTTCGGCCTCGCCAAGTGGAAGGAGCTGAAGCCGCTGGTCGGCCGCAGCCCCGGCCTGCTGCAGCAGATGCTGGAGCGCGGCGAGATCGGGCTCTGCCCGCTCTGGCACGACAACACCGGCATCGCGGTCGCCAGCGGCCTGCCGCTCGGCTACGCCAAGGTGACCGGACCCGGCCCGCTGATCCTGCCGACGATGATCGTCCAGTTCACGCGCACCGCCCATAGCGCGCTGATCCACGAATTCGCAGACATCCTGCTCACCAATGAGAGCCAGACGTTCGCCGCCCAGCCGCCCTACTATTTCGGCACCACGGTGAAGGGCATCGTCGCGCCCGCGGGTGCCGCCGCCTATCTGCCCTCGACGCCCGAGGAGGTCGCCACCATGGTCTCCGTCGACTGGCCCAAGGTCGCGCCGAACCGCGGCAAGATCGTCGAGGCGTTCGACCGGATGTTCGCAGGGTGAGCGAAGCCGGCCTTCTATCCACCAAGACCGGGGCGAGCGCCGCTCCGGTCGTCGCCATCCGCAAGGCGGTCAAGCGCTTCGGCGGGCTGACCGTGCTGGACGATTGCTCGCTCATCGCGCAGGAAGGCGAGATCCTGACGCTGCTCGGCCCCTCCGGCTGCGGCAAGACCACGCTGCTGCGCTGCATCGCGGGCTTCCTGACGCCCGATTCCGGCGAGATCCTGATCGACGGGCGCGACACCATTCCCGTGCCGGTCAACCGGCGTTCGGTCGGCGTCGTGTTCCAGAGCTATGCGCTGTTTCCCCATCTGACCGTGGCGAAGAACGTCGCCTATGGCCTGCGCATGCGGGCTACGCCGGCCGCCGAGATCGCAACGCGGGTGAAAGCAGCGCTAGCCACCGTTTCGCTGACCGGCTTCGAGGAGCGTTATCCGAGCCAGCTCTCGGGCGGGCAGCAGCAGCGCGTCGCCATCGCCCGCGTGCTGGTGCTCGAGCCGCGCGTGCTCCTGCTCGACGAGCCGTTCAACGCGCTCGACGCCAAATTGCGCGGCACGATGCAGATGGAGATGCGCCAGCTCATCAAGCGGCTCGGCATCACCGCGATCTTCGTGACGCATGACCAGGAAGAGGCGCTGACCATGTCCGACCGGATCGCGGTGATGCGCGCCGGCAGGATCGAGCAACTCGGCACGCCGGAAGAGATTTTCGACCGGCCGCAAAGCGCCTATGTCGCCGATTTCGTCGGGGCCTCGAATTTCTGGGACGGCGTCGCCCATGCCGGCCGGGTCATCCTGCCGGACGGCCAGAACGTCGCGACAGCGCTCGACGGGCCGGTGCGCGTGATGCTGCGGCCGCATAATCTCGTGCTGCGCGCGGGCAGCGAGCAGGCTTCGGTATGGCCGGGCACGATCCGCTTCCGACGTCATATCGGCGCGCTGATGGAATACGAGATCGAGGTCGCGGGCGCCCGCATGCTGCGCGCTGTGGCCCTGCGGGACGACACCATCGCTGGGCTGGCCGTCGGCGACCGGGTTTCGCTCGGCGTCCGCGACGCGGCGGCCTGCGTCGCCTTTCCGCCGGCATGACGACGCCCGCGATGCCGCATCACAAGCCGCTGCATGTCCGCCTCTTCGACGAGGTCTTCTCGGGCACCGGCATCTGGCCGGCGGTGCCGGCGATCATCGTGCTGACGGTGGTCGCGGTCATCCCGTTCGGCGTGCTGCTCTCGCTCGGCTTCTCCGACATCGTCGTGTCGCGGGGCGTCATCGTCTCGCAGGAACTCTCGCTGCGGCATCTCGCGACCGCGCTCGCCGACCCGCTCTACCACACCACCTTCCAGCGCTCGATCACGCTGGCGCTGACGACGACGTTCTTCTGCACGCTGCTCGGCTTTCCGGTCGCCTATCTCTTCCTGATAGGCGGGCCATGGGTCCGGCGCATCATCCTGGTGCTGACGATCGCGCCGATCCTGACCAGCGGCATCGTGCGGACCTATGCCTGGATCGTCATCCTGGGCGGGCGCGGCGTGGTCAACGGCGTGCTGATGGATATGGGCCTGATCTCGACGCCGCTGCGCATCATCAACACGCCCTGGGCGGTGGTGATCGGCATGGTGCAGATCCATCTGCCGATCATGATCCTGCCGCTGATCGCGGTGATGAGCCGGCATGACAGGCGGCTCGACGAGGCCTCGGCCAATCTCGGCGCGAGCCGGCTCGGCACGCTGCGCAACGTCATCCTGCCGCTGAGCGTGCCGGGCCTGGGCACCGGGGCATCGCTCGTCTTCACACTGAGCTACACGACCTTCGTGGTGCCGCAGCTTCTGGGCGGCGGCAACTACCTCAACGCCGCGACGATGATCTACGAGCAGGTGGTCTATTCGCTGGAATGGAGCAAGGGCGCGGTCACGGCAATGATCCTGATGGCGACCTGCCTGATGGTGCTGATGCTCTTCGCCTGGCTGACCCATCTGGGCACACGCTGGACGCGGGTGGCGCAGCGATGAGGCTCGACCGCGCCGAGGCGATGGACAGGCTGGGCGTCGGCGTCATCGTCGCGCTGGCGATCTTCGCGCTGGCGCTGCTGCTGCTGCCGGCGGTGATCGTCGTGATCATGTCCTTCGACACGCGCGGCTATATCTCGTTTCCGCCGGCCGGCTTCACGCTGGACTGGTATCGCAAGGTCTTCGAGCAGCCTGTGCTGACGCAGGCGATGTGGACCAGCATCAAGGTCGGGCTTTACGTCACCGCGATCTGCATCCTTCTTGGGGTGCCGACCGCGATGGCCTGCGTGCGCGGCGATTTCCGGGGCGCGACCGCGCTTTCGGTCTTCGTGCTGGTGCCGCATATGGTGCCCGGCATCGTTCTCGGCGTCGCGGTGCTGTTCTCGGGCGCGCTGCTCGGCATCGGTCCCTCGATCTGGCTGCAGTCGATCGCCCTGTCCTGCTATGTCATGGCGGTGATGGTGCGCACCGTGATGGCAAGGCTGCAGCGGCTCGATCCGCTGCTGGAGCAGGCCTCCGCCAATCTCGGCGCGAGCCGCTGGCAGACGTTTCGGACCATCACCCTTCCGTTGCTGCTGCCGGCAATCCTGGCCGGCGCGGTCTTCACCTTCATCGAGGGCTTCGACAATCTCTCGGTGACGATCTTCACCCATGGCTATCGCGACCGGCCGCTGCCGATCGAACTGCTCGCCATCGTGCAGAACACCAACTCGCCCTTGGTCGCGGCCGTCTCCAGCGTCCAGATCCTGCTCGCCATGCTGGCGTTGGCGGCGATCTCGATGACGATCGGCCTCGACCGGGTGAATGAGTGAGGGCGGAGAGAGGGAGGCTGGGACGATGACCGAACGCGATCTCCTCGGCTATGGCGGCGTCTGGCCCGATTTCGCCTGGCCGAACGGGGCGCGGCTGGCCGTCTCCGTCGTCGTCAATTTCGAGGAGGGCGCGGAGCTGCAGGTCGGCGACGGCGATGCGCGCTCGGAAGCCATGGGCGAGGTCGTCAGCGTCGTGCCGGCCGGCAAGCGCGATCAGGGCCAGGAGCAGATTTTCGGCTACGGCACGCGCGCGGGCTTGTGGCGCATGCTGGGCGCGCTCGACGAGACCGGGATCGGCTCGACCTTCCTGTTCTGCGGCCGCGCGGTCGAGCGCCTGCCGCAACTCGCCGCCGAGGTGACGGCGCGCGGGCACGAGGCGGCCGTGCATGGCTGGCGCTGGCGGCCCCATGCCGACTACGACAATGCAGAAGCCGAGGCGCCCGATCTCGACCGCTGCGTCTCCGTCATCCGCGAGGCGACGGGGACGACGCCGGTCGGCTTCTTCTGCCGGGGCGGCGAGAGCCCGTGGACGCGCGACCTGCTGGCGCAGCGCGGCTTCCTCTACACCTCAAACGGCTTCGACGATGATTTACCCTATTGGGACATGACGCCGGCCGCGCGGCCGCTGCTGGTCGTGCCTTATGCGCTCGATTCCAACGACATGAAGTTCTTCCACCCCAACGGCTTCGTCCGCGCGCAGGAGATGGTCGACTACGTCACCGATGCGCTCGACGTGCTGGAGGCGGAGGCCGCGCGCGGCCTGCCGCGCCTGCTCAATATCGGCTTCCACCTGCGCATCTGCGGCAGGCCGGCGCGCTTCGCCGCCTTCCGCGACATCCTCTGGCTCCTGGCGGCGCGCCGCGAGCGGCTCTGGATCGCCTCCCGCGCCGAGATCGCCAAGGCCTTTGCGCGGGCGGTTCCGGCGGCGACGGAGACGGCGGCGGAGGTAACGCGGCTGCGCCCTCAGCTGCGCCCGCTGGTGCGGTAGAACGGCTCGTCGCCGAGGTCTTTCAACCAGCCGTTGTAGAACGCCCTGACATGCGGCATCACCGCCTCTGACAGTTGAATGCGCTCCAGCTCGGCGGCCGTCTTCGGCTTCGCCAGCGCCTCGGCGATGCCGGCCAGCACGGCCGCGCGATCGACTTTGGTGAAGCGCCGCTCGCGATAGACGAAAGTACCGCCGATCATGACGCTGTCGACCGCGCCCGACTTTGCGCGCTGGACCAGAACGTCGACGAAGGGCAGGGCTGAATCCTGATATGGGTATGTCACCGCCTGCCAGTCGAACAGCACGAGATCGGCCGCCATGCCGGGCGATAGCGCGCCGATCTTGTCGGCGAACGGCGTCGTGCGTGCGCCAGCTTGCGTCGCCATGCGCAGCACCTGCGCGGATGAAGGGTGTGGGGCGTCGATGCCTGGCTCGCGATGGGCGCGCAGCACCAGCCGCATCTCCTGCAGCATGTCGCGATCGTCGTTGATGCCGGCCTCGTCGATGCCGATCGCGACCGGAATCCGTCGCGCCAGCAGCCGGTTGACCGGGGCCATGCCGCTCTTCAGCCGGAAATTCGAAGAGCAGTTGTGACAGACGCAAGCTCCGCGCTCGGCCGTCAGCTCGATATCGGCCTCGCTCATCCAGACGCCGTGGCCGATGGTGAAATGCGGGCCGAGCAGCCCGACCGTGTCGAGATAGCCCAGTGCCGAGCCGCCGGTGCGGCGTTTCGCATAGGCCTTCTGATAGGGCGTCTCCAGCACATGCATGTGGATCGGCGCGCCTGTACGGGCCGCAAGTTCGCCCGCCGTCTCCAGCGCCTTGTCGGAGAGCCAGTGCAGGTTGGCTGGCGCGACCTGGACGCGGATCAACTCTCCCGCGCCATGGCGGCGGAAGAGTTCGTCGAAGACCGCGACCTGATCAGACAGCGGCACGGTGAAGCGCTTGAAATAGGCGGCGAGCGCCGGCCTTAAGCCCTCCGGCACGCGCGCGACGAAAGCCTCGTCGGCCTCGTAGACGAGCCGGTTCTGGTCGCGCAGCGCCATCGAATAGGAGGCGCGCATGCCGATCGCCCGATAGGCCGAGATCACCTTTTCGGCCGCCGCAAGGATGTCGTCGGGCGTGCCCGGCGCGCGACTGTGCAGGTGCTGCACGGTGGTGACGCCGCTTGCGATCATCTCGAAGGCGGAAAACAGCGTGTCGGCATGGAGGTCGACATCGCGCAAAGCGAGTCGGCTGGCGAACCAGAGTTCGAGCGGGTGGTCGGGCGAGCCGAGCTGCAGCGGCGTCAGGCCGACATGGTGATGGGCGTTGACGAAGCCGGGCGTGATCGCGAAGCCGGCACCGCCGGTGATGGCGGCGTGGGAATGGCTACGTTTGAGGTCGGCGATCGGGCCGATCCCGGCGATGACGCCGTCGCGGACGAGGACGCCGGAATTGGTGTGAATGATGGGTTCGCCCGCGGCGTCGAAGCCTTCGAGCAGGGTCGCGCCCCAGACGATCTGGTCGATCATGGCCGATCTCGCCGACGCCGCGCTGGACGCTGATCGCTAAGGCGCGAGTAACCCCTCTCCTGCATCGAAGTCGGGTCTACCCGACTTCGAACACTCTGAGTGCTGAACTCGGGTATACCCGAGTTCAGTGAGAGGGGCAGGGGTGAGGTTACGGACAAATCTCCAGTTGCGTGAGTGCAAGGCAGCGGTGAGGTAACGGCCAATCGCTGAACGTCCGACCCCTCACCCTGCCCTCTCCCTCCGGGAGAGGGTTCCCCGTGCTTGAGCGACCAGCGTTCGTTTCCTGTCATGTCAGCCGCACCAGCCGCGTCAGCCGGCTCGGATTGCCCTCGGCCAGCAGGATGTCTCCCTCCGGCGTGCCGAAGATGCCGTGGGCGCCGTTCAGCATTGGCCGGCAGCGGCCGAGCCTTTCGCCGCCGGGGCCGATCTTCTGCAGGCTCGGCACCATGTCGGTGACATAGGTGTTGCCCTCATCGTCGCCCCAGATCCCGACCGGCTGATAGAAATGCGTCCAGGTCGCGAGGTGTCCGCCGAGATTATCGAAGACCTGCACGCGGTTCTGGGTACGGTCGACCACGACGACGCGGCCGTCGGCATGGGTCCAGATCGCGTGCGGCCAGCCGAACTGGCCGTCGCCCGCACCATGCTCGCCCCAGCTCTGGAGGTGGACGCCATAAGCGGAAAAGCGGTGGATACGGCTCGCGGCATAACCGTCCGAGACGTAGATGTCGCCCCAGGACGAGACATGCACGTCGGTCGGGTGGTTGAAGGGCGAGAGCGGTTCGCCGCGCTGGCCGAGCGCGCCGAGACGCTCGCCCGAGCCCGAGCAGATGATGACCTCGTGCATGTCGCGGTCGACGCACAGGATGCGGCCCTGCGAATCGGCCGTCAGCATATGCGAGTCCGCGATCAGGTCGCCGCCCCAGCCGGCGAGATAGCTGCCGTCCGGCGCGAGTTCGATCACGCGCGGGTCGCCTGGATGCACCAGCGGGTCGTGCCGCAGCATGACGAAGACATGGCCGCGCGGATCGACCGTGACATCGGTGACGAAGCCCGTGTTCTGCGGCCATGAGCCGAAGGGCCGCTCGATCCGGTAGCGCGTGTCGCCGAGCGCGACGATGAGATCGGGAGTGGGCACGGTCGGGTCCTTCAGTCGAGCTTGCCGGCAAAAGGATGCGTCTTCGCCCAGTGCTGCGCGATGTCGAGGCGGCCGGTGACCCAGACGTTCTCGTGTTTCTGCACATAGTCGAGAAAGCGCGCCAGCCCGGCCGCCCGCGCCGGATGGCCAATCAGGCGCATGTGCAGCCCCACCGACATCATCTTTGGCTGCGTGCCGCCCTCGGCATAGAGCATGTCGAAGGCGTCCTTGTGCCAGTCGAAGTAGTCGTTGGAGGTCGAGAAGAAGCCGGTGCCGAACTTGCCGTCATTATGGACCAGCGAATAGGGCACGACGAGATGCGGCTTGCGGGAGACCACCGTCCAATAGGGCAGCTCGTCGTCATAGGCGTCCGAATCGTAGAGGAAGCCGCCCTCCTCGACGACAAGTTTGCGGGTGTTGACGCTGGGCCCATAGCGGCAATACCAGCCGAGCGGGCGCGCGCCGACCGTCTGCTGAAGCGAGGCGACGGCTTTGCGGATATGCTCGCGCTCTTCGGCCTCTTCCAGCTCGTAATGCTTCATCCAGCGCCAGCCATGGCAGCAGACGTCGAAGCCCGAGGCGCGGATCGCGGCGGCCGCTTCCGGGTTGCGCTCGATCGCCAGCGCACAGCCGAACACGGTCATCGCCAGTCCGCGCTCCTGGAACAGCCGCATCAGCCGCCAGAAGCCGACGCGGCTGCCATAAGCGAACATGCCCTCGCCGGCGAGGTCGCGGCCCTTCACCGGCATGTTAAGGCTGCTCGATTCGGTCAGCGCCGTCTCGGTATAGCCCTCGCCATCCTGCATCGAGGGCTCCGAGCCCTCCTCGTAATTCATCACGAAGTTGATCGCGATGCGGGCGCCGCCCGGCCATTTGGGATCGGGCGGGTTGGCGCCATAGCCGATCAGGTCGCGGTCATAGCTCAAGGCTTTCGTCTCCGTGGTTGTCCGGGCGGGTCGATCATCGTCGCGTCGTTGCGCCAGCACCAGCAAGATCGTCGCCAGATCGAGCGCCGGGACCGCAACCCGGCAAGGCCGGGAGTGCATGGCTCGGCGTCAGGCGAGCGCTGCCAGCGTCCCGACCGCCGCCAGCCCCCAGAGCAACAGGCAGGCGCGGCGATAGAGCGCCAGCGCCCGGCGGATGTCGGCGGCGTCGGCCTCTGCCCGGCCGTCGCCCATCCAGCCATCCTCGACCCTGACCGCGCCATAGATGCGCGGTCCAGCCAGCCTGAGGCCGAGCGCGCCGGCCATCGCCGCCTCGGGCCAGCCGGCATTGGGCGAGCGGTGACGGCCCGCATCGCGGCGCACGGCACGCCATGCGCTGGCCGCGTCGGCGTCGGGCATGGTGGCGGCCGCCGCGACCAGCAGCAGCGCCGTCAGGCGCGAGGCGGGCAGGTTGACCAGGTCGTCGAGCCGGGCGGCGGCCCAGCCGAAGGCGAGGTGGCGCGGGTTCTTATGGCCGATCATCGAATCGGCGGTGTTGACCGCCTTGTAGAGCGCGATGCCGGGCAGGCCGCCGACCGCCAGCCAGAACGCCGGCGCAACGATTCCGTCGGAGAAATTCTCGGCCAGGCTCTCGATCGCGGCGCGGGCCACGCCGGCCTCGTCGAGGCTTTCGGGATCGCGACCGACGATCATCGAGACGGCGCTTCGCCCTTCGGCCAAGCCGGTTTCGAGCCCGTCCGCGACGCGCGCGACATGCTCGTGCAGGCTGCGCTGGGCGATGAGGCTCGATGCCAGCAGCGCCAGCGGCACCCAGGCGAGCGGGCCGAGCGGGCTGCAGAGTTTGACGAGAAGCATCGCGGCAATGAGCGTGACGGCGAGCAGGATCAGCAGGGCAGCGACGCCCGCCGCCTTGCGCCGCATCGCGGAATCGCTCTCGCGGTTCAAAGTCCTGTCGAGCCGGGCGATCAGCGCGCCAAGCCAGGTGACGGGATGGCCGATCCGGGCATACAAGCCCTGGGGATAGCCGAGCGCAGCCTCGAGCACGAGGGCGGCCAAAGCCAGGGGCAGGGTGTCTGACAGGTTCATGCAGGTTTGCGGAGCGGCATTTTCGGGTGGAGGCCTTCGTGGCTGAGGACGAGATCTGGCATGGCGGCGATCTCGCGCAGGCCCGCGCGCTGTTTCCCGATGCGCCCGAGCCCTGGATCGATCTCTCCACCGGCATCAACCCGCATCCCTATCCGCTTCCTTCGCTGCCGTTAAGCCTGTGGCAGCGGCTGCCGGGCGCGGCGGAGGAGACGGCGCTGCTGCAAGCTGCGCGCGAGGCCTATCGCGTGCCGGAGCGTGCGGAGATCGTCGCCGGGCCGGGCACGCAGATCCTGATCGAGATGCTGCCTCGGCTTGCAGGCGCAGGCCCGGTCGCCGTGCTCGGGCCGACCTATGCCGAGCATGCGCTGGCCTGGCGCAAGGGCGGTCACGCCGTCGCCGAGATCGCGTCGCTGGACGCGGTCGGCGATGCGGCGACGCTGGTCGTGGTCAATCCCAACAATCCCGATGGCCGGATCGTGCCGCGCCACACTCTGGCGGCGCTGGCCGCACAGTGCCGGATGCGCGGCGGCGTACTGGTCATCGACGAGGCCTTTTGCGATTTCACTCCGGAGGCGAGCCTGATTCCGGAACTGTCGGCGGGCGCGCTCGTGCTACGCTCCTTCGGCAAGACCTATGGGCTGGCGGGCTTGCGCGTCGGATTCGCGGTCGGCCAGGAGGAGACGATCGTCGGCCTCCGCTCGGCGCTCGGGCCTTGGGCGGTCGCAGGGCCGGCGCTTGTCGTCGCGGCTGCGGCGCTTGCCGACGAGGGCTGGCTAGATGCAGCGGAGGCTTCCACACGAGCCGCAGCCATGCGGCTCGATGCGCTGCTCGCGCCCCATGGCGCGGTTGTCGGCGGCACGTCGCTCTATCGACTGCTAGAAACGCCCGAGGCTCCGGCGCTCTTTGCCCATCTCGGCCGTTGCGGCGTCTATGTCCGGCGCTTCGCCTATAATCCGCGCTGGCTGCGTTTTGGCCTGCCGGGCGCGGAGAACGAGTGGTTGCGGCTAGAGGCGGCGGTCGCGGCTTTCTCCGTTTCCCCTGAAAACACCGCGTCATCCCGGACAAGCGGCGCAGCCGCGCAGCTCCGGCATCCATCCTAGGGCACCGCCGAGCCCTATAATGGATCCCGGGGCAAGCCCGGGATGACGGGAAGTGTTTCCATGCGAAATCAGTACGCTCTAACGTCGTAGCCACCGAGCCTTGAGGACACCGACCATGCCGAGCCTGCCGCCCGAATCCGAGCTGACCATCGGCTTCGCCCATGCCGCCTATCAGCTGCAGGCCGAGTTTTTGACACGCGGCCGGGCCGCCAAAAGCTTCGAGGCGCGCAGCCTCGACGAACTCAAGGCCCGCGCCGCCGAGGCCGACGTGCTGGTGCTGTCGGGGCTGTGGCGCAACGAGCTGATCGCGATGTCGCCGCGCCTGCGCTTCATCCAGTCGGTCAGCGCCGGCACCGACCAGTACGACAAGGCGGCGCTGACTCAGGCCGGCATCCGGCTCGCAAGTGCGCAAGGCGCCAACGAGCGCGCGGTCGCCGAGCACGCCATGGCGCTGATCCTGTCGCTGACCCGCCAGATCCATCTCGCCCGCGACAACCAGAGCGCAAAACACTGGCGGCCGATGATCGGCGACCGCAACGCCAGAGAGGACGAACTCGGGGGCAAGACGCTCGTCATCGTCGGGCTCGGGCGCATCGGGCAGCGGTTGGCGAAGCTGGCATCCGCCTTCGACCTGCGCATCGTCGGCGTGCGCCGCCAGCCCGGCCCGGTCGCAGGCATCGACGAGATCGTGCATCCCGACGCTCTCCATCAGGCGTTGGCAAGCGCCGACATCGTCGCGCTGACCTGTCCGCTGACGCCGGAGACCGAAGGGCTCATCGGTGGCGCCGCGCTCGCCGCGATGAAGCCCTCGGCTCTGCTGGTCAACGTGGCGCGCGGAAAAGTCGTCGACGAGCCGGCGCTGATCGCGGCGCTGTCGGAGAGCCGCATCGCGGGTGCGGGTCTCGACGTCACGGTGGAGGAGCCGCTGCCTGCGGAATCCCCGCTCTGGACGATGCCGCAGGTGATCGTGACGCCCCATAGCGCCGGCGAGACGCGGGCCTATGAGACAAACGTCGTCGATCTGCTGGTCGAGAATCTCGACCGGCTGGCGCGCGGCGAAACGGAGCTGCGAAACGGCATCGTCTGAATGCCGGTCAGACCCTCGCGCCTGTGAACCCCCATCCATTCGCCCGGCCCCTGCGCTAGCGTAAAGTCTCCGCCGGGCTGGGGGCTGGTTTCGCGTGGGATATGGTGTTCGATTGGGTCGCATGGCGCGCCGGCGTCGTGTTCTCGGTGTGCTGCTTGCCGGCACGATACTGAGTTCGGCCGCGCCGCTGCGCGCGCAAATCGTCTATAATGACGGCGACAATGACGCGACGCCGCGCGTCCTGACCGCCGTTACGGAGTTTCTCGTCGCGACAGGCTCGGCGACGCAGAGCGGCGTGATCTCCGATGGCGGCAATATCTTCGGCATCACCAAAACGGGCGCCGGCGCGCTGACGCTTTCGGGCGTGAACACCTATGGCGGCGACACCACCATCACCGCAGGGCTTCTCATCGCCAGCCGTCTGTCAGGCGGCAACATCAGCGCGCTCGGCTCGGTCACGCTCAGGCTGTCGGGTGGGGCGCTGCGCACCGATGTCACCGGAACCTATGCGCAGGACGTCGTCTTCACCGCCGGCACGAGCAGCGTGTTCTCCGCCGCAGCCGGCCAACTGGCGCAGATCGGCATCGATCTCGCTGTCCGCGCGGACGCGACGGCGATCTTCGGCGTCGCTGGCGTGGCCGGCACGGCCTATGTCAATGCCGCGACCGTGACGATCGACGCGTCTGCGACGATCGTCGTCGCCGGCGGCACGCTGGCAGGCCGGACGGATTTCGGAACTGCGCTGCGGAGCGGCTCGACCCGCGTGGATGCGGGCGCGACCCTCGATCTGAGGGATGCGAGCTCGCCGACGATCCGCAACCTGACGGGCGCCGGAGAGGTCAAGATTCCGGGCGGCACGATCGAGTCGCCGGGTCTGTCGCTGACGGTCGATGGCGGCGCATCGACGACGTTCTCGGGCGTCATCAGCGGGCTCAACGGCTCGAGCTCGGTTCTCGTCACGACGAGGCCCGGCACGACCGGCACCGGAACCGTGGTGCTGGCAGGCGCGAACACCTATGCCGGCGGCACGACGATCTGCAACTGCACCGTGCTGCAGCTCGGCAATGGCGGAGCGTCCGGCTCGATCCTCAACAATGTCGCCAATGCCGGCACGCTCGCCTTCAACCGCTCGGACAGCCACACCTTCGCCGGCGTGATCTCGAACGACGCCCTGACGCCAGGCTCCGCCGGCAAGGTCGTGCAGATGGGCTCCGGCACGACGACCCTGACCGGAACCAACACCTATTCGGGCGGCACGACCATCACCGCCGGCACGCTCAGCGTCTCGCGCGACGCCAATCTCGGCGCAGCCTCGGGCGGGCTGACCTTCAATGGCGGCGTGCTGCAGATCACCGGCACGAGCTTCACCACGACGCGCACCATCACCTTCGGCAATGGCGGCGGCGGGCTCGATATCGCGGATCCGGCCTTCACCTTCACGCTCGCGGCCGCGCTGACGGGGCCGGGCAGCTTTTCCAAGGCGGGGCCTGGCACAGCCGTGCTCTCGGGCGCGAACACCTATTCCGGCGCAACCAGCGTCACCGGCGGCACATTGCGTGCCAACGCGGCGGGCGCGTTCTCGCCGAATTCGGCCTTCACCGTGGCGGCCGGCGCGACGCTGGCGCTGAACGGCTTCACCCAAAGCATCGGCTCGCTTGCGGGCGCAGGCACGGCCGCCATCGGCGCGGCCACATTAACGACCGGTGGCAATAACGGCTCCACCACCTTCTCCGGCGCGATCTCTGGAACCGGCGGACTGGTCAAGACCGGCTCGGGCACGCTCAGCCTGACGGGGACGAGCTCGTTTACGGGCGCGACCAGCCTCAATGCCGGCATGCTCGTCGTCAACGGCTCGCTCGCCGGCTCCGTCGTCACGTTGAATGGCGGCACGCTCGGCGGCACCGGCACGGTCGGTGGGATCAACGCCGTCGCCGGCGCGGTCGCGCCGGGCAATTCGATCGGCACGCTCGCCGTGGCCGGCAATGTCGCCTTCGGCCCGGGCTCGACCTATCAGGTCGAGGTCAACGCGGGCGGCGCGGCCGACCGTATCAACGCGACCGGAACGGCGCTGCTGACCGGCGGCCTCGTGCAGGTGCTGGCCGAGCAGGGCGACTACGCGCTCTCGACGCGCTACGTCATCCTGGCCGCACAGGGCGGCGTCAGCGGAACCTTCGCCAGCCTGACCACCAACCTCGCTTTCCTGACGCCGACGCTGACCTACAGCGCCAACGACGTCGTGCTGACGCTGGCGCGCAACGATGTCGCCTTTGCGCCGCCTGTCGCTAGTGCGACCTTATTCGCCGGAGCGATTCCGCCGGCCTCCGCTACGACGCAGTTCGTCGCGATCACCCGCAACCAGACCGGCGTCGGTCGCGCGACCGAAGCGCTCGGCGCGGGCAACCGGGTTTTCGACGCGCTGCTCTCCTCGACCATCGCCGAGGCGCGGGCCGGCTTCGACGCGCTTTCGGGCGAGGCGCATGCGCAAGGTGTCTCGGTCGCGATCGAGACCAGTCATCTGGTCCGCGAGGCGGTGCTGAATCGCCTGCGCGCGCCGTTCGAGACGAGCGCATCGCTTGGCATGATGACGGGCGCCTTCAGCGCCGACCTGCCCGGCCGCAAGGGCGGCGTGGCGCTGCCTGCGCCGCGCATCGAGAGCCGCCGCGTGACGCTCTGGGGCGAGGCGATCGGAGCCGCGGGGCGAAGCGACGGTGACGGCAACGCAGGCTCGCTGAAGCGTCGCGGCGGCGGCATGCTGGCAGGCGTCGAGCTCGAGTCCAATGGCGTCGCGCCTTGGCGCGTCGGCGCGCTCGCCGGCTTCACCCGCCATCATTTCGACCTCGATGCGCGCCGCTCCAGCGGTACGCAGGATGCCGTCCACGCCGCGCTCTATGGCGGCGCGGCACTGGGCGCGGTCAAGCTGCGGGCGGGCGCGGCCTATAGCTGGAACGAGACCGACCTGACACGGCAGGCGCTGCTGCGTGGCTTTTCCGATGTGCTGCGCCATGACGGCCAGGGCTCGACAGTGCAGGGTTTCGCAGAGATCGGCTACGGACTCCAGATGGGCGCGGTCGCCTTCGAGCCCTTCGCCCAGATCGCCTTTGTGCATGTGCGCAGCGAGGCCGGCACTGAGCAGGGCGGGGCGGCGGCGCTGCGCGTCAGCGGATCAAGCCAGAATCTCGGCTTCACGACGCTGGGTCTGCGCGCCGAGGCGCAGATCGCCGGCATGCCGCTGTTCGCGCGCGGCATGCTCGGCTGGAGGCACGCCTTTGGCGAGACCACGCCGAGCGCGCGGCTGGCCTTCGCCAGCGGCGGCGGGGCGTTCAACGTCTATGCCGCGCCGGTGGCGCGCGATGCGCTGGTGGCGGAGGCCGGCCTGTTATGGCGCGTCTCGGGCATGACGAGCCTTGGCGTCGCCTATACGGCGGCTCTTGGCGACAGCCAGCGCGATCATGCGCTGAAGGGGCGGCTCGACGTCCGATTCTAGCGCATCAGCCGCGCAGGCCGCTCCACCAGCGCCTGACCGCCTCGCGCCGCTCCTGCACGAAGCGCCAGGCGGCGCTGGCCCTGACCCAGTCCAGCGTTGCGACGCGCAGCCGCGAGAGATGGCTCATCGCCCAGGCGAGCCAGCCATAGCTCAGGAGCTGGGCGCGGCCGGCATGGTAGATGCGCTCGACGATCAGGAAGCTGGCAAGATAGGCGAGCCCGAGCACGACGACGCCGAGCGCGAACTGGCCGCGCCCGACCAGCACGAGCCCGACGATCTTGAGCGGTTCGGCGACGGCCAGCGGCAGGGCGAGCAGGACGAGCACCGCCAGACGCGGCATCCGCGCGATGGCCGCCTCCATGCGGGCGACCAGCCGCAAGGAGGCGATCCAGCGCGCCAGCGGGCGATAGAGCGGGCGGACCAGTTCGTCGAGCAGGATCAGCGCGGCGAGAACGACCTCGACGACGACGCGCAAGGCGCGCAACGGCAGCGGCACTTGCCGTGGACTTGGTCGCGGCGGAGGGGGGCGCGACGGGCCGGGCTCCATCAGGCGGCCCGCGCATCCTCGATCATCATGCCCGCGCCCTTCTCGGCGATCATCATGGTCGGTGCCGCGGTGTTGCCAGACGTGATCGCCGGCATCACCGAGGCGTCGATGACGCGTAAGGCGTCGATCCCGCGCAGGCGCAGGCGCTCGTCGAGCACGGCGTGGCGGTCCTCCTCGCGGCCCATCCGCACGGTGCCGGCGGGGTGGAAGATCGTGGTGCCGAGCGCAGCCGCCGCCTCCAGCAGCGCCTCGTCGCTGGCGATCTGCGGGCCGGGCAGATGCTCGCTCGGCCGAAAGCGCGCGAGCGGGGCCTGCTCGACGATGCGGCGAGCGAGCTTGAGCGCATCGACCGCAACGCGACGGTCCTCCTCGGTGGCGAGATAGTTCGGCGAGATGGCGGGTGCGTCAGGCGCATGCGGCGTCCTGATATGGACGCTGCCCCGGCTCGACGGGCGTAAGTTGCAGACGCTGGCGGTGAAGGCCCCGAAGCGATGCAACCCTGCCCCCCATGTGTCGAGCGAGAGCGGCTGGAAATGGAATTCGAGATTGGCCGTGGCGTAGTCCGGCGACGATTTGGCGAAAGCGCCGAGTTGCGACGGGGCCATGGTCAAGGGGCCGGTGCGCCGCACGGCATATTCCAGCGCCATCAACGGCCTGCGCCAAAGCTTGGCGTAGTCGGTGTTGAGCGTACGCACGCCCTCGACCTTGTAGACCGGCCTGATCTGGAGATGGTCCTGCAGGTTCTCGCCGACGCCGGGCCGGTCCAGCACCGTCTCCAGACCAAGCGCCTGCAGGCGCGCGCCGTCGCCGATGCCGGAGCGTTCGAGAATGGCGGGCGAGCCGACCGCGCCGGCGCTGAGCACGACCTCGCCCGAGACCTCGACGCGAAGCGCCTCGCCGAGATGGCTGAACTCGACCGCGACCGCGCGGCCTTCCGCGATGACGATGCGCTCGACCATGACGCCGATCTCGAGCCTCGTATTGGGTCGCTCCAGCGCCGGCACGAGAAAGGCGCGATAGGCGCTCAGGCGTCGGCCCCGGCGCTGGTTGACCTGGAAATAGGCCGAGCCTTCGTTGTCGCCGGTGTTGAAATCCTCGATCCGGGCGATGCCCGCCGCTGCGGCGGCATCGCGCACCGCATCGAGGATGTCCCACCGCACGCGCGGATGCTCGACGCGCCATTCGCCCCCCGAGCGGTGCATGCCGTTCGGACCGGGCGCGACATGGTCCTCATGCTTCAGGAAATGCGGCAGGACATCGTCCCAGCCCCAGCCGGGAAGCCCCTGCTGACGCCAGCCGTCATAATCGGCGGCCTGCCCGCGCATATAGATCATCGCGTTGATGGCCGAGCAGCCGCCCAGCACCTTTCCGCGCGGATAGGCGAGCGCACGGCCGCCGAGGCCCGCCTGCGGCTCGGTCTTGAACAGCCAGTCGGCGCGCGGATTGCCGATGGCGTAGAGATAGCCGACGGGGATGTGGAACCAGACCCAGTCGTCCATGCCGCCGGCTTCCAGCACCAGCACCTTCTTGCGTGGGTCGGCGGACAGGCGGTTGGCCGCGACGCAGCCGGCCGAGCCGGCGCCGATCACGACATAATCGAACGTTCCAATGCTCCTGCGATCCGACATTTTTTGTTCCGCCATGGCGTGTTTCGTCCCGAGCGGGTCTTGAGGCCCGCTGCTTCCGATGGCTGTGAGCGATAATGTGCTCGCGCGCCAGCGGCAATCATCCCGGCCCGGGGCTTGCTAGGTTCGCTTTGATGCACAGCCCTCATCCTGAGGAGCCGCTTCAGCGGCGTCTCGAAGGATGCTCCAGTTTGGACAGGAAGCGTCTTCTGGAGCATCCTTCGAGATGCAAGCTGCGCTTGCTCCTCAGGATGAGGGTCGAGGTTGAAGATGTTGCCGAACGGCTAAGGATCGCTTTATGGCCTATCGTGCCTCGACCGGGCGGCAGAGCTTCGGTTTCGCCGATCTGAAGGAGCTGATGGCCAAGGCCTCGCCTTTGCGCTCCGGCGATGTGCTGGCCGGGCTCGCCGCCGCCAGCATGGAGGAGCGGATGGCGGCGCGCATCGCGCTGGCCGACCTGCCGCTGAAGACCTTCGTGGCCGAGGCGCTGGTTCCCTACGAGGATGACGAGGTCACAAGGCTGATCGTCGATACGCATGATGCGGCGGCTTTTGCGCCGGTCGCGTCGCAGACCGTCGGCGAGTTCCGCGACTGGCTCTGCTCCGATACCGCGACAGCGGCGACGCTGACCGCGCTTGCGCCTGGCCTGACGCCCGAGATGGTGGCGGCGGTCTCAAAGCTGATGCGGAACCAGGACCTGATCCTCGTCGCCCGCAAATGCAGCGTCGTGACGCGGTTCCGCAATACGATCGGGCTGCCCGGCACGCTTGCCGTGCGGCTCCAGCCCAACCACCCGACCGACGACGCGGCCGGCATCCTCGCTTCGACCGTGGACGGGCTGCTCTATGGCTGCGGCGACGCCGTCATCGGCATCAACCCGGCCTCCGACAGCCTGCCCGCGATCGGCGATCTGCTGCGGCTGCTCGATGCGCTGAGGACGCGCTTCGAGATCCCGACGCAAGCTTGCGTTCTGACCCATGTCACCTCGACGATCGCGCTGATCGAGCAGGGTGCGCCGGTCGATCTCGTTTTCCAGTCGGTGGCGGGCACGCAGGCCGCGAACACCTCCTTCGGCGTGACGCTGTCGCTGCTGCAGGAGGGCCTGGAGGCGGGGCGCTCGCTCAGGCGCGGCACGCTCGGCGACAATTTGATGTATTTCGAGACCGGGCAGGGCTCGGCTTTATCGGCCGGCGCTCATCACGGCGTCGATCAGCAGACCATCGAGGCGCGCGCCTACGCCGTCTGCCGTGCGTTCTCGCCGCTGCTGGTCAACACGGTCGTGGGCTTCATCGGGCCGGAGTATCTCTATGACGGCAAGCAGATCATCCGGGCCGGCCTTGAAGATCACTTCTGCGGCAAGCTGCTCGGCCTGCCGATGGGCTGCGACATCTGCTACACCAACCATGCCGAGGCCGACCAGGACGACATGGATACGCTGCTGACGCTGCTGGGAACCGCCGGGGTCAATTTCATCATGGGCGTGCCCGGGGCCGACGACATCATGCTGAACTATCAGTCGACCTCGTTTCACGACCAGCTCTACATTCGCGAGGTCTTGGACCTGAAGCGCGCGCCGGAATTCGAAACCTGGCTCCAACGCATGGAGATCTCCGACGCGGCCGGGCGGCTGAGCGGCGGGCAGGGCGGGCAGGCGCTGCTGGCGGCGATGCAGGACAAGGCGGCGTGAGCGGCGACGACACGCCCGTGAGCCTTGCCAGGCGTTGGGCCCAGCTTGCGGCGCTGACGCCGGCGCGGATCGGGCTTGGGCGCGCGGGTGCGTCGCTGCCGACGCGCGAGGTGCTGCGCTTCGGCCTCGCCCATGCGCAGGCGCGCGACGCCGTGCATGAGCGCCTGAGGCCGGGCGATCTTGCGGCGGACATCGCGGCGCTGGGGCTGGAGACCGTGCAGGTCGAGAGCGCCGCGCCGAGCCGCGAGGCCTATCTGCGCCGGCCCGATCTCGGGCGCAGTCTTTCGGACGAGAGCCGCGCCGCGTTGTCGCGCCTGCGGGGAGTATTCGATCTCGCGATCGTTCTCGGCGACGGGCTGTCGGCGACGGCGATCCATCGCAATGCCAGGCCGTTGCTGGCTGCACTGCTGCCCCTGCTGCGGGCGCGGAACCTGAGGATCGCCCCCGTGGTGATCGCCACGCAGGCGCGCGTCGCTCTGGGCGACGAGGTCGGGGCGGTTCTGGGCGCGCGGATCGTCGCGATGCTGATCGGCGAGCGGCCGGGCCTGTCCTCGCCGGATTCGCTGGGCGTCTATCTGACCTTCGCACCCCGGCGCGGGCTGACGGACGAGGCGCGCAACTGCATCTCGAACATCCGCCCGGGCGGGCTGGGCTATGAGGAGGCGGCGTCCAGGCTGGCTTGGCTGATCGGGGAGGCGCTGCAGCGGGGCTTAAGCGGCGTCGGGCTGAAGGACGAGAGTGCGGCGAGACTGCTCAACAATTCGTCGTCAGAGGCGCTTTGAGCCAGCCGACCGTTCCAAAAGCAAGCTTCAGCTTGCTCGATGCGGAGCTAAATTTTAGCGCAAAATCCCTGCTCCAGCAAAAAATGCCCAAAAAAATTCGGCCGCCGCGCCGCGATAAGCCCGAAAACCTATTGCTATTCAGGGTGTTAACCCGGGAGCAGGCTGTGGAAGAGCAGGGATTTTTTTAGTGACGAGCAGGGATCGCGACAGGGGCCAGCAGGGACGACATCAGTGCTTTGCAGGGCAAGATAATCGTTGCAGCTTCCTCACTTCGTCGCCAGCGGGACATGGGACGCCGCGCCACTTGAGAAGGCCTTGCTCACAGAGGCCGACAGAATGATTGGCGGCGCTGAGGCCTGGCTGATCGTCGATGACACGGCCCTGCCGAAGAAATGCGAACGCTCCGTGGGCGTCGCGCCGCAATACGCCTCGGCGCTCGGCAAGAATGCCAATTGTCAGACCTTGGTGTCGCTGACGCTGGCTTCCCGCGAAGCTCCGGCCATGGTGAAGTTGCGGCTGTTCCTGCCCGAGAACCGGACGAGCGATCCCGCGTGGCTCCCGTGCCGGCGTGCCGGAGGCTAACGGGGTTTCAATCCTTGCAACCCGTCGCGTCGTCGTGCTCTGCGTCCCACATCTCGATTGCAAGAGCGAGGTCGGCCCGCAGTTGCTCCTCCGGTGTACCCTCCGCTGCGCCGGCGAGGCGCTGCACCTCCCGCGTCGCGACCTCGTACTGCTCGACCGTGGTTATGACGATTTGGGGCATGATTTGCCTCCTCGCAGGCTCAACTGAAAGGCGGCGGCGCTGTTCCGCTCACAGCGCGCGAATCTGCTTCTCGAATTCCTCCGGGATCACGCCGCGCCTGCACGTCGAGTGCGCTGACCTCGCCGGTCTCGTCGTCGGCGGTAGCGGGGTGTAGCCGAGGCTGGCCATCGGCGTCGCCTGTTGGCAACACTAAGCCTGAGATGTAGATTGCGATATCTACATTGTTTAGTGAGTTGTTCTACATGGAGAGGGCCATGCCCATCAATGTCAACAATCCCGAGGTCGATGCGTTGACGCGCAAGTTCGCGGCGATGGAGGGGCTGAGCATCACCGAGGCGATCCTGGTCGCAGTGACTGAGGCGATTGAACGCCGACGCAATGCAGAAACGCCCAGCCAGACCGCTGCTCGGCTTCGGAAGAAGCACGGCGTCGCCCTGAGCGAGGAGGCAAGAAGGCCGCTTCCACGCGAGACCTTTGACGAGATGTGGAACGACAACTGATGTTCGTCGATGCCTGCGCCATCATTGCCGTCTTGTCCGATGAACATGAGGCGGAGCGGGTCTCCCAGGCGCTCGCTGCCGCAAGCCAACGGCTGACCTCTCCGGTTGCCGTGCTGGAAGCTGTTCTCGGATTGGCGCGGCCGGACAAATTCAACCTGTCGGTCGAAGCAGTCGAGCCGCTGGTGCTGGAGTTTCTTGAGGATCGTGGGATCGAGATACGCGACATGCCGCCGGCGAAATCGGCGACTAGGCTCGCGCTGTCGGCAGCTCATCGCTATCGGTCCGGGCGCCGGGGTCTGAACCAGGGCGATTGCCTGCACTATGCCTGCGCCAAATACTATCGTGTACCGATCCTGGCGACCGATGACGAGTTCCGCCAGACCGATCTCGAAACGGTACCCTAAACCTCCGGCCATTCGGTGGTGAACCGAATTTGCTGAAGCCGCTATCCCGCTTTCAACGCTAAGTTTGCACGTCAGGGTCCAAGGGCAAGAAAGATTCTGTCCGATGAACCAGCAGGTCCGACCCGCCGAACCAATTTTCGCAACGGCGCAGCCAGATTCTTGAAGGGGTCGCCGGCCATTTTGGCCGTAGGCGAAATCGGCGCTGGTTGCGCCCCGCGATCTGTGCAGACGCGCTCGTGACGTTCGGAGGAGCGCCGGACAAGGATTGCCGATCAAAGCGATTTGTTTGCGGCCGGGATGCTCATTGAGTCCGGCCGTTCAAGAGCATAACGATGATGATCGCCCTCATGGCGCGCCGCCAGCGGTTGAAGCGATTGTAGATCGTCGTCGACGGGCGACAGCGGGCCGAAACATCCGCCCATGGCGCGCCCGATCGAAGCGCCAGAAGATCCCGTTCACGGCCCGGCCATCATCGACACGTGAAGCGCCGCGCAGCTTGATGGGAAGATGCGGCTCGACTGTCGTCAGTTCGAAATCGCTGAGTCCGTCGCGACCAATCGCCCGGCCCCTCTTTTCGGAGGTCGAATCGCGAGATCACCACCGCTGTAAACAGCCCATCGAGCCAATGGAGTCACGGCCCAACTCCGCTACAATCTTAACGAAGTTTTTAACCGTTTATGCGCCCAGCGTGAAATTGTGGCCCTTGGGCAACATGAGGGAGCGAACTGCCTCCGTTCGCATCGTTGAACTTGATCGGACCCCCGGCATTCGTATGGTGATCCTGCGTCGGGACATTCCCGGTCGCTGTTTTTCGTCTTCGCCTCTGAATGGTTCAGGGACGTGGGCGAAAGGCCGGGAAGAGGCGAGTTCTTCGGT